>Ga0209918_1000006_pt1 | contig 237119 bp, 209 predicted proteins | sample SalPonD_shore_MG_FD_185712 | JGI IMG/M metagenome (GOLD analysis project Ga0209918, IMG submission 185712) | Salt pond soil microbial communities from South San Francisco under conditions of wetland restoration - Salt Pond MetaG... | ecosystem: Environmental > Aquatic > Marine > Intertidal...
TCACCACATCCAGAATATGTACCAGATGCTCGTTAAAACGCCCTGCACCGATTTTATTCGTTGGATCAATGCCGAAGTCAGTATCTCACCTGAGATTCCGTTGCACTGCATCTCAGGCTATGCGAATTTTTCTCCATCCGGCCGCGGCCGGATTCTAACTGAGTCCCGCTTGTTGGGACGGAACACAGTTCGAGTAGCCGGAGATGCGAATCTCCGGTGGAAGCTATACATTCTCATTACGCTAAAAAGTTTGCTCTTCTTGATAGTAATCGGTTGCCAGCAAGCCATAGCGATCATTCCTAAAAAACATTATATATCAGACGGCTTCGTTCTTATATTTTGGCGAAAAGCGATATTTGTCCTTTTGGTGGTTCATTGCTCACTCGCACATTGGCGCTTTCTGAAATCTTTAAATGCTCAGAACTCCTTCGTATTTTATTTACTGAAAGCAGGGAGTGTAGCTATACCAAATACTCCCGAAATCATATATATTAACGCATAATTTTATTATGAGAATTTCAAATCAAGGAGGATACAATGGCGAGCAGATTATGGGACGATGTCAAAAAGAGTTTGCAGGATCTTGGGAATATAGCTTCGGAAAAGGGGCGACAGTTCTCCAAGGTTGCTGCAGAGAAGGCTGAGGAACTGACCAAAACCGGGAAAACCCGCCTGGAATTGTTACAGGTCAACCGGGATATCGAGCGTGAGCTGACTGAATTAGGTGGAAAAGTCCATCACCTGAAGACTGAAGGGGCGCTTGAAACCATCAATGACGTCACTGAAATACAGGCTATTTTTGATAAAATCAGCATTCTTGAAGAGAAGAAAGAAGCGTTGGAGAAAAAGTTAAAAGAGGAGAAGGCTGAAGAAGCGAAAGACGAGCCAAGTGCTGTTGAAGAGACTCCCTCCAGCGAAGAAGAACCTGAAACTCCAGAACCTGGAGAAGACAAATAAGAAAACGAATATTCATCGGTTATTTTCTATTACTCATTGTTCAGAGCACCACAATTCAGGCCGCGCAGCATTCGGTTTCACTGCTGCTCGGCGGGGACGTGATGCTCAGTAACTGGGTAACCGACCATTTTGAGCGGAGCGGGTTGGAGTACCCGTTTCAGGCAATTCAGCCAATGCTGAAAAATGCAGATGTGCGGTTCTGTAATCTGGAAAATCCAATCGGCACTGCGGATTCAACCTTTCGCACCGAAAAAACCTACACCTTCGCACTGGCGCCAAAATATCGGGATGCTTTAACTGACGCTCACTTTGATATTGTAAACTTAGCCAATAATCACATTCTGGATTTCGGCACTCACCTGGCAGACAGCACAATGTATTATCTGAATGCTCTTGGAATCCGGACGGTTGGATATGGTCAAAACTCCATGGCGGCTGCCGGGCCAGTCATTTTTTCCAAAGATGATTTGGCCGTCGGGTTTCTCGGATACTCGATGACATTTCCCAGGGAATTTTGGGCGACTGATTCCTCCGCTGGAACGGCCTATCCTGACACGCATAATTTTATCGACCAAATTAAATCTCTGAATGATCAGGTTGATTTTACGGTAGTTTCGTTCCACTGGGGCGCGGAGAATAGTGACAGCACCAAGGCTTATCAGCAAGTCTTCGCACATCGGGCGATCGATGCCGGTGCAGACCTGATTATTGGCCATCATCCGCACGTGTGGCAAGGATTGGAAACTTATAAGAACCGGTTAATAGCGTATTCCCTGGGGAATTTGTGTTTTGGGTCATTTAGTCCGACGGCAATTGAGAGCGGGCTACTTGAAGTGCAGGCAGGACACGATACGATTTACTCGGCTAAAATATTTCCGCTGAATGTGAAAAATGTGGATGTACGTTTTCAACCACAACCAATGGACACAGTGAACGCGAATCACTTTTTTCGCGAATTAAGAAGATATTCAGCACGATTTGATACTATTAGCACGTTGCAAATTCAAAATGACGGTGAACTTATCTGGTAACCAAGTGGTGATTTATGGCGAATACGACCAAGGACAAGCAGGGTAGCCGATCTCTGGATCAGTACTTTGAAGAGATCAGCAAAGAAGAATTGTTGGAACCCCATGAAGAAATTGAACTGACTGCCGCAGCCAGAGAAGGTGATCAGGACGCGCTGGATCGGTTACTGAAGGGAAATTTGCGCTTTGTCGTGAGCGTGGCGAAAAAATACCAGAATTACGGACTGTCTCTGGAAGATTTGATCAGTGAAGGGAATCTCGGGCTGATTAAAGCCGCGAAACGTTTCGACGAAACTCGTGGGTTTAAGTTTATTTCCTATGCTGTTTGGTGGATTCGACAGTCAATTTTACAGGCGATTTCGCAGCAATCGCGCATGGTGAGGCTGCCGCTCAACAAAGTTGATGCTGTCACCAAGATGCGGAAAATCTATCAGGAATTGGAAAAAGAGTTCGATCGCGAACCGACCACCGAGGAAGTTGCGGAGGCGATGGAACTAACCAAAGATGAGATCGAAGAAACCATTATTGCTGCTGAACGGACAATTTCAGTGGATGCACCGCGCGGGGAAGATGATGATTCCAATTTGCTCGAAATCCTTGAAGAGACCAGTCATGGCGACCCTCAGGATGATTTAAACGATGAATCTTTGCATCACGAAGTGGAGCGTGCACTGTCAACTTTAACTACCAGAGAAGCGGAAATTATCCGACTCTATTTCGGTATTGACAGAGAGCAAGCCTTGACTTTAGAACAAATTGGTAATAAATATGACCTGACCCGAGAGCGGATTCGCCAGATAAAGGAGAAAGCATTGCGAAAATTACGACATGCAAGTCGCACCAAAATCTTAAAAAAATATCTTGGCGAATAGATTTTTTGGTTGATATATTTAGACTATAAATGGCGCATCACTTTTTTACATTTCAAAACAAAGACACATTAATCGACAAATATAAAATTCACCATTCGTGTTATTCTAATTAATATAGGATAAAACATCTGTGAAATTACTGTTCTTAAAGGACGATACATCCGGGATAAAAGAATTTGAAATTACCCGGCGGAAACTCCTCGTCGGTGCGCTGATTGTTTTACTGATCGGCAGCGGATTTACTTTTATCACCGTCAATGTGCTGACGAACGTGATGTACCGGACAAAGATCAATTATGTAAAGCAGAATAATAAAAGGCTCGTGCATCTGTTAGATAATTTGCAGAAGCGCCTCAATACCCTTGAAGCCAGCGTCGGTACTCTGGAAGAGCAAGACCAGGCTATCCGGACTTATGCAGATTTGCCTGAAGTAGACCAGGATATCAGGAAATTGGGTATTGGTGGCACTCGCTACGATAAAACGACCGAACTTGATTATCTGGTACCGCAGGGAGAGCCCAAAGCTTCTGATATGCTGTTCGATGTTGACCAACTCGAGCGAAAGTTGAAGCTCGAAAAATTGAGCTACGAAAAACTTTATGATGCAATCAAGTACAACAAAGATTTCATTAAATCTACACCATCTATCCGACCAATTAATGTCGGTTATTTCACAGATGGTTTTGGTTACCGGCGTGATCCGTTTACCGGTCGGCGTCGATTTCATTATGGCCTGGATATCTCCGCGCCCCGCGGAACAAAAATCCATGCTACCGCAGATGGCGTGGTACGCTATGCCAAACGTAACGGCGGGTATGGCTTAGTAGTCGCTGTTGATCACGGCCACGGTTACGAAACACTCTTCGGACATATGTCCAAGATGCTGGTGAAACCGGGTGAAAAAGTGAAACGTGGGGATGTGATTGGAGAAGTCGGTAATACCGGCCGATCCACCGGATCACACGTTCATTACGAAGTACATGTGCACGGTCAGCCTGTGAATCCATTAAATTATTTCTTTAGCGGGTACCTGGAATAAACATCGATAGAACTTTTTTACAGGATATTTTAGCCTCGGCACTTGCTGTCGGGGCTTTTTTTATCTTCTGGTTATATTTGTTTTTCATTATTATGGCTACTAAGTTTGCTCAGGAAACGAATTATTCTGGATCTATGCAGCATTTCTCCAAGGAGATTCTGGATTTTCCATTCTCATACTCGGCGATTGTTTCTGTGAAAACTTCGTGTTTGAGCACGGTGGGAGAAGCCGCCATCGTCGAAGTGACATCCCTTGTGTTGGATAAACATTAGACTGGCAATATCAATAGGTGTGAGTTCGAAGTTTTCTTGATTTTTTCTTCCCCTTTTTTATCAAGAAAAAAGGGGAAAGAAGAAAATGGTTTGTCACCATGATCTGAACCTACCTCCTCTCCGCTATTTGACGCTAGGGAGCGTACAACGATTCAATACTATGACCATAACTTGTGCAGATGGCTGGGATCGGCTCTTTCAATCGGAGCAAAAGGGGGATAGAGTATTCAAGTGGGTGCCAAGTATCTGAGCTAATTTAACTTGCAAATTCCCTGAGGTCTGCCCCAGGGTTACCTTCCTTGCATTGGCTGGGAAGGGTTAAAATGTTACTTGATACCCTGCGGTTTGCCGTATGGAGGTTCATTAACCATATTCATTAATTAATATGGGAAGTGACTGAGAAAAGATCTGCCAATGCCCATTCATGACCCTTTCAGGGTCTGCGACCCCTGAAAGAGTCGTTTTTCATGAGGTTAACAGCTATCTTCAAGATTTTACTGGAGATTAAGAAGGTATTCATCGGAAAGAAGCACTTTACTGGCGAAGATATAGTGTTTGGGAACAAACTCTATCTCTACGGTTTCCTTTTACTTCGACAGGTCGGGAGGGGTTTTTGTGCCGTTGGCGATAGATCAAAGTCAATTGCCGTCGACCTCTGGAGAGGATCAACGGCAGCACCTTACCTTCCGGGTAGCCTGCTTTTTCCCGGAAGGTAGCTTCTCAAATGCTGTCCGCCAAGCTTAAGGATTTGTAGCCCTGCGGGAAAATTCTGTTTTTTTCTTAGTTGTTCGCAGGGAGCATTCGACAGTTACCGGAGTTTTTATGTACTGAGTCACTAAGTAATTGCGCTCTTCAAACCAACGAGACTTCCAAAAGACAAACCGCTTGACATAGACGAGACCCTCAGATAATTTACCTCGCTAAATGGAAGCAAAACCAAGGCATTAATTGAAAGAATATATAGACAATAGATGAAGCAACGTAAATTTTATATAGAGACGTATGGCTGCCAGATGAACGAGTACGATTCGGAGCTGGTTGCCGGAATTTTGGAAAAACAAAATTACAATCCAGTAGACAAATTCGAGGACGCTGATGCTATCTTTGTCAACACCTGCGCAATTCGCGAAGGTGCGGAACATCGGGTACTGTCGCGACTCGGACAGTTCAAAACCCGCAAGGAGACAAATCCTGATACCGTCATTGGTGTTCTGGGATGTATGGCACAGAACCTCAAAGAGAAAATTACAAGTGAGCATCAATTTGTCGACTTTGTGTTGGGCCCGGATGCGTACCGGAATCTGGATACGATGATGGAGGAATATAACCACGACGAGGATGACGAGGATAAGCGCATCAATACTCGCTTGAGTCGTCACGAGGTGTACGATGGGATGTTCCCCAGCCGGAAAGAGGGCATCAACGCATGGATCGCGATTATGCGGGGATGCGATAAGTTCTGCACCTTTTGTATCGTGCCATATACAAGGGGACGGGAACGCAGCCGATCAATCGCCAGTATTACCCAAGAAGTAAAACGCGTTGTAGAGCAGGGATTTGTGGAGATTACGCTGTTAGGGCAAAATGTGAATTCTTATCGCTACGAGGGAAAGGCGTTTCCGGAGCTGTTGGAGGCGGTTGCCAGCGTGGACGGTGTTAAACGGATTCGTTATACGTCGCCTCATCCCCAGGATATCGATGACCATCTGCTGCAGGTGATGCGGGATAATCCGAAAGTTTGCAACCACATTCATTTACCGGTACAGTCGGGTTCCACAGAAGTCCTTGAGCGAATGAACCGAACCTATACCCGCGCACAGTATTTAAATCTGGTGGAAAAAATTTTCCAATATTTGCCAAATGTCGGGCTCACCACGGACATAATCGTCGGCTTCCCCGGTGAAACTGATGAACAATTTCAGGAAACTGTATCGTTAATGGAACAAGTGGAGTATGACAGTGCATTTATGTTCAAATATTCTGCACGGCCATACACCAAGGCAATCGAATTTGATGATACCGTTCCGGAAGAAATTAAACAGGAGCGGCTCCAGACCATTATTAAACTGCAAAATGAGATGACCCTGAAGAATAACCGGAAGTTGATCGGACAATCCGTGAATGTGCTGGTGGAAAAAGACAGCAAAAAGTCTGATCGTCAATGGATGGGGCGCACCGACGAAAATCGGATTGTAATTTTTAATAAGAATGGCGAGGCGCAGCGAGATATCGTACCTTTACGCATCACTGATGCTCAGGGTGTCAGCCTCTTTGGTGAACAGCTTAACTAGTCGACTGATGGAGACAATATGAGCCTACTAAAGACCTTTTTTGCCATCATAATTATGGGAGTTGTGTTATGGTTTCTGGCCCTGAACCTTGGTCAGAATGTCCAGGAACTTCATCTGTTTGCGCTCACGTTGTATGATGTTCCCGTGGCGTTTGTATTACTGTTTTCGTTTCTGGTTGGTGTCTTGATTGGTTTTCTTATCCCAGTAATGCAGGTGTTTTCAGCCAAAAATGAGATGCGGAAATACCAGCGCAAAGTTCAGTCGTTGCAGAAAGAACTTGATGAATTACGCAATGTTTCCATAGAGGAAGATTTGATGCAGTTGCCGGATTCGTCTGAAAGTCAAGAATCGTCAACGGGTCAAAGTACCTCGTTCAGTTAATAACTTAAAACGATGAGATAACATGGACGCATCTATTACGCCTTACGTTATTAGTATCCTTGCCGCAATTGGGGTCCTTTCACTTATTCTCTATTTTATTCTGAACCGGAAGGAGACTTCCGAGTCAACGGTCCAAACGTTGTATAGTGATGGGTTACGTCATTTACTGGAAGGTAATCTGAAAGCCGCTGCTGACAATCTCAGAGAGGTAGTCAGGCGGGATACGAGTCACGTTGATGCGTACATCAAGCTTGGCGATATTTTCCGGGAAAATGGGCAAATTGAGCAGGCGCTGAAGATTCATCAAAGTCTCACCATCAGGAAAAACTTATCCACGGGTCAGCAAATGGAGGTTTTTCATAGTATTGTCCAGGATTTACAGACACTGGGACAATACAATCAGGCGCTGAAATTTGCTGATAAGATGCTCGATTTGAATCGACGAAGTCTCAAGGCGATGCGTGCAAAACTGGAAATTTATCGCTTAACCGATCGCTGGGAAGATGCCGCTGAGATTCTGACACAGATTCAGAAAATTACCGGAAAAGAGAATCCCACTGAGCTGGCGCTATACAAGGTGCAGGAAGGAAAGCGTGTTGAGAAAGCGGGTGCTGCCAAAGATGCCAGAATTCTCTATCGTAAAGCGCTGAAAATTGATCCGGATTGCTGTCCTGCGTTTTTGTATCTCGGCGATTCGTATGATGAGGAGAACAGAACTGACGAGGCGATTGAGAACTGGGAAATCTTTGGAGAAAAGTGCCCGGATCTGCTTTATTTGGTTTCTGACCAGCTGGAACAACGACTATTTGAACAGGGAAATTTCAGCGAAATCGAACGCTATTATCGTCGTATTTTGAATAAACATCCGGATTCAATTGAGGCATCGATAGGGATCGCGAGTTTTTATGATAAAAAAGGTGAAGTGGATGCCGCAATCCGATCTCTGGACGATGCGGTTGATAAAGCTCCTGAATCGCTGAGAGCCAGAACACAGCTGATTAAACTTTATAATAAACAACGGGATACACAAAATGTTGAGCGGCAGTTGGAAAGCCTGCTTGAACATCAATCGGCGCAATATAATTATCGCTGCTCATCGTGTGGCCACACGACCCAGGAACCCCGATGGTTGTGTCCTGAATGTCTACAAGTGAATACATTTTTTAATGAAACGACTTAAATACACATTAGTCTTCAGTCTCTTCATCAGCCTGCAATTTACGGCGTTGTTTGCTCAAAATGTTGATGAGTATCTCCAGCAAATACAGCAAGGTCATACGGAAAAGGCAAAAGCGGCATTACCCCAGTTGCTTGAACAGTATCCGAATGATTCTGGGGTAAAATATCTCCAGGGTGTTTTGGAAACTGATGGAGAACAAGCCTATCAAATTTTTCAGAACATAGCCGATGATCCAAAGCCCAATGCGTACAAAGATGACGCCATAATGCAGGTTGGAGAATACCTCTATGCTCGTGGGCTATACATTTCCGCTGAAAAATATCTGAGAAAAATTCCAAAGAAGTATCCTGATTCACCATACGTGGAACCCGCGGCAAATTTGTGGCTCAATAGTCTCGTGGCTGCCGGTAAAGCAGATTCTGCTGACCTTATCCGAAGCAAACTAGATCAGCAGTTTCCACAGATTTCACTGGCAAATCCAACAGAGAAGGTTTCAGTGAAGTCTGAAGCAGAGGCCGAAAAAGATGCTACCACCGCTCCGGAACCTGTAGATCTCACGAAAAAGAACCCGTACGTTGAAACAGAAAAAGATCAAAACCCAACCGCCACACAAGACTATTATACACTGCAGGTGGGCGCCTTTTCAACACTAGATAACGCAGTAAGCCAGAAAGAATTGTTTGAGTCGTACAATGTAAAAAATGTGGAGGTTCGCAAGCGTGAACGTGGCAGTGTGGAACTTTACCTGGTGTGGGTCGGGCATTATAAAACACACGAGGCCGCTGAGCAAGCCGGAGAGTCCATCAAGAGTCGAATCAACTTTCCGTATTTTGTGGTGCACGTCCAGGATTAACTTTTTCTTCCATTCAGTTCACCAAATACCTAATCAACAGGAGACATCAGTTTCGCTTGTCCCGCGTGAATCTGTTCACTAACTTTTACCTTTCCGGGAGCGGCAGGTAGCCTGGTGGCGCCCACGGTCTTCAAAACCGTTGATCCCGATCAGTCGGGATGGTGGGTTCGATTCCCACACGTTCCCGCCAATTAGACTAAAAAAAAGTCCGGCGATTGCCGGACTTTTTTAGTCTCCAAAATGTATGCTTTAACTTATCTAAACGACAACCCGATACCAACGTTAGCGGCGCTGTAAGCCCCGATGCTGTAATCAGCATTCAGGTTGAAAATCAGAATCTTAAACCGGGCGCCAACTGTCGCGCGGAATTGGTTATCCCCGTCAATCTTGAAATTGACATTCGTACCATCCAGCGCGGGATTGCCTGTAGATGTAATAGTATAATCTACCTTCATTGTTGATTTTTCAAGACCAAGTCCGCCATATAGTGTGATAAACGGGAGTCCACGAGATACTTCCGCGTGCAAAATACTGTTGTTCAGACTCACCGGGCCTAACTCAGTTTTTTGGAAGAATACACCGGCCGCAATATCAACAGGGAAAAGCGGGATCGGAATAAATTGATCGATGCTGATGCGCAAACCACCACCTGCGACGCTAAAATTCCCGATACCGTGTCCCAGATCCATTTTAGGTGTATATCGGACCTGGAGTTCCGTGCCCATCGGCAAGCCAACGGCGGCCTGAGCGCTTGGTGCGCCGGCAAAGCGAATCCCAATTCCACCTGGAACAGTGAGCGACGTTGCATACTGATTCACTAAGTTATCGACTTCCTGGCTATTGGGATCAGCGCCTAAGTCACTCGCAATTTTATTACGTGCATATCCCTGATCTGCAGTTAGCGTAGTGGTTCCCCGATCCCCAAAAAGATTCGGAACCTCCGGGCCCTGTCCATTTGTCCCACCATAAAGTTCATTCCCGCTTAAACTCACCTCTGTGCCCTGAACGGAAAAACTAAGATCTGGCAGCTCAAAATTATACGTCCTTTGATCTTTAGGTACGGCAAAACCAGAGAAGTTTATTGCCACATCAAATCCCAGTAGTTTATGAACTTTAGCCGTTCGATAGATGCCACTATTCATACTCATTCCCAGACCGGTCACAAGCGGCGAAACATAACTTTTTGCATTCTGTGTGGCCAATTTCTGAAGATCATCCTGGAATTTAGAAGCCCAAACCGTCTGAGCCATCAAACCGAGAATTACTGTAAACAGCGCTACATACTTTAGTTGTCTCATCGTTGTCCCCTCCTGATATCGTTTATCATTGTACCACCGGAATTGAAAGGCAAATGCTGCCTCCATATCTTACAGCGAGTCTGACTCTGGTGCAAGTCTCTAATGGTAATTATTTATCATATGTGATAAATTGACAGGCGGTAAAATATCTATCAGAATTGAACAAAATCAACTAAATAATTGATACAAAGATGGCAATGTGATCACAGTCAACCCATGAGAGTTACGTCTGCTGCGGGATGAAACTGCTCACTTGGGAACTGTTGCCTGCGGGAATCATACAATTCGGAAAACCTAAGAGAGAGAATGACAAAAAAAGTAGATATCGAACCCGAAGACCGATTTTCTGTCCAGCGGACCCTGGAGCCGTATCTGGACATATCCGGGGTGAGTGAAAGTAAAGACGCATTATATTACCAGGGAACTTGGAAGTCCGGGGATTCTGCTGAACACGCGAAACACGACCTTCAGAATGAAGCATTATACATTTCGGTGCGAACGCACGGTGATAAAGGTTTAGTTAAAGTCGCGCCCAGAGATTATCAGGAAGCGGGACAAAAATACTGGCTTCACGCCCTATTATTTGGATTGACAGTCCTCACCACTCTGGCTGCAGGCGCCTTAATGGAAGGGTACGTGCCATTCCCGGACGTGACCCTTTTGCGATATGGAATTCCATTTTCGCTCACTCTGATTCTCATTCTGGGTACGCACGAATTAGGACATTATTTCACCGCAAAGAAGCATCACGTGGATGCAACACTTCCGTATTTTATTCCTGCTCCAACATTTATCGGGACGTTTGGCGCGTTTATCAAGATGAAATCCCCGGTCGTCGATAAAGGTGCCCTGTTGGAAATCGGCGCGGCGGGTCCAATCGCGGGATTTATGATGACCATTCCGGCGCTGTTCATCGGATTGGCGCAATCCACCGTTGTGACTGTTGGCGCGTCTGAAGGCAGTCTCCAACTGGGCGATTCCATTTTTATGTGGTTGGCGACGCATATCATGTTTCCGGGACTGGGACCTTCGCAGGACGTCATGCTCAGTCCGGTGGCATTTGCCGCGTGGATCGGATTGTTGGTTACCGCCCTCAACTTGCTCCCAATCGGTCAACTTGATGGTGGACATATCGCCTATGCACTATTTGGAAAGCGGCATAAATGGGTCGCCAGAATTGCGTTTGGCGCGCTGATTCCGCTGAGTTTTCTCTCACTCAACTGGCTGATCTGGGCGCTACTGATCTTTTTCCTGATTCGAGTACAGCATCCGCCCATTGCACCAACTGAACAACCGTTGGAAAAATATCAACAGATCATCGGCTGGATCGCAATAGCCATCCTGGTAGGAACCTTTATCCCGCAACCATTTGCTATATAACTTACCTTCCGGGTAGCTTGCCTTTTCCCGGCAGGTAGATCCTTCAGGCTCCCCGCCGGGTTTTAGTTGATAACTCGCTTGGAGTAACTCTTTTTCCTCTTGCGAATCATAGGTGAAACATCTAATTTTTTATCGGTCTTCAGGGCATGGTGACTCCGATAAGTCGGAGAATTCCAGACCGGCGGTGATCTTCTGAAGAATGGAAGAAAGCCCGCGAATCTTTCCGGTGGAATGAGGAAAGATTGAACCGGTGAAACTCCGGTGCCGACGGTATAGTCCGGATGGGAGAAGGCTGAACATTGATGGAAGCACATATCAATCTCTGGGATTGTGTGTGCACTTCTCTCAACGCCCTGAACTTAAGCAAGGGCGTTTTTTTATGGGACTATCTGAATCGTTGATGCGACGCGTGCTGGAATTGGCCAGAGAAGGACAGGGCAGAGTAAATCCTAATCCGCTGGTTGGCGCGCTATTGATCAAAGATGGACGCATTATCGGTGAAGGCGCTCATAGGCGATTCGGCGAATCGCACGCCGAGGTTGAAGCGTTAAACAATGTCACAGAATCTCCGAAAGGCGCCACGCTTTATGTGAATCTTGAACCGTGCACGTACGATGGAAAAACGCCGGCGTGCGTCCCTGCTATTATTCAGTCAGGTGTATCTAAAGTAGTTATTGCCAATTCTGACCCCAATCCAAAAGTCAACGGGCAAGGTATTCAACAACTCCGGGAAGCTGGTTTAGCGGTCGAAGTCGGTTTGTTAGAGCACGACTCGTATGAAATGAACCGCGGTTTTATGAAGGCCATGAACATGGGTATGCCGTGGATGACATTGAAACTGGCTTTAACCATTGATGGATTTATGGCCGACCAGACCGGCAACAGTAAATGGATTACAGGAGAAGCCAGCCGGAAACAGGTTCACCAGTGGCGCGCCGAACATAACGCGATATTAGTGGGCGCTGGCACCGTATTAACCGATGACCCAGCGCTAACTGTTCGGGCAGTTGAAGGCCCAAATCCCAAACGAGTTGTCATCGCTGGAGAAACCCAATTGCCAAAGAATGCGCAGGTTTTTACTGATAAGAAAGCGACGACTGTGGTCATTCGATCGGAGAGTTCAGAGAACGGCGATGTGCGCTCCACCAGGAGTATTCGCGATATTTATCTTGCCCTGAACCAGACTGGACAATTTGACTGGAATGAGATGCTAAGCACCCTTTACCAGGAGGAAGGTGTTCTCTCAATATTTGTGGAAGGCGGCGCGCAGGTCGCCTCATCACTGTTGGAAGCTGAGATGGTGGACGAACTCATTATAATGACTGGTCCGAAAATTATCGGCTCAGGCTTATCGCCGTTTCAATATCTCCGGAGATCACTGGAAAATCCTATTGATTGGAACATCTTTGAGATCAAACAATTTCAGGATGATGTTTGTGTGCGCTATCGGAAGGAGCAACGCTGAGAGATGTTTACCGGTTTAATCGAAGAAATCGGACGTATCAGAGAGTTCAGAAAAATTGGTGATCGGTTTGATCTGGTCATCAATGCAAATCTGGTTACCAAAGATGTGAATGTTGACGACAGCATCGCCGTGAATGGAGTCTGCCTTACAGTCGTTGATCACGGCATCGATTATTTTAAAGTCCAGGTTATTCCTCAGACCGTGCGAATGAGCGCGCTGACAAATTACTCGAGAGGTGATGAAGTGAATCTCGAGCGCGCAATGGCTGCCGGAGATCGCTTTGGCGGTCATTTTGTCCAGGGACACGTGGATGGTACAGCAAAAGTGACGAGTTGGCATCGTGAAAAAGAGGATATCAGATTACAGATCCAGTTTGGAGAAAATCTGATGAAATTTTGCGTGGATCAGGGGAGCATCTGCATTGATGGGGTGAGCTTAACCATCGCTGGGATACAACAGAATTTACTCGAGGTTGCGCTGATTCCACATACGTTGGAAGCAACCACACTGGGACAGCGTTCACCGGGAGATTTGGTCAATATAGAAGTCGATATGCTGAGTAAATACGTGTACCGGCATCTGCATCCTGATGAACAATCCGGGATGACAATGGAGTGGTTAAAAGAACAAGGATTTACAGAATGAATTTTGACACGATCGAACAGGCAATACAAGCCTATCGCAATGGAGAAATGGTCATCGTTGTCGATGATAAAGAACGTGAAAATGAAGGCGACTTTATCATGGCTGCGGAAAAAGTGACCCCGGAACATATTAACTTTATGGCGACGCACGGTCGCGGCTTGATTTGTGTTTCGCTGACAGAAGAGCGCGCACAACAGTTGCATCTTGAACCGATGGAGCAGCAGAATACGGCGCTTCATAATACCCATTTTACGGTCAGCGTTGACTACCGGCACGGAACCACAACCGGGATTTCTGCGTTTGACCGATCAAAAACCGTCCAGGCATTGGTTGAGCCAGATGCCAAACCGCAGGATTTTGCGAGACCGGGACACATTTTTCCGATTATAGCGCGGCAGGGCGGTGTTCTTCAACGCGCGGGACATACAGAGGCTTCCGTCGATCTGGCGAAGCTGGCGGGTTTGGAACCGACGGGTGTGCTTTGTGAGATAATGTCCGATGATGGCAGTATGGCGCGACTTCCGGAGCTAGAAAAACTGGCTAAGAAATTCGATATTTCGTTAATTAAGATTGACGACCTCATTGAATATCGGCGACACAAAGAAAAGTTGGTAAAGAAAATCCAGTCAATTCAACTGCCCACCAAACACGGCAACTGGACGCTGCACCTCTATCAAAATTTGTTGGACAACTCCAATCATATCGCGCTGGTGAAAGGGGAATTGACAGACGATAAACCAGTACTGGTGCGTGTTCATTCGGAATGTCTCACCGGAGATGTGTTTGGTTCAAAGCGATGCGATTGTGGTGACCAACTTGACTATGCTATGGAAAAAATCGACGAAGCAGGTGAAGGCGTAGTGCTTTATCTGCGCCAGGAAGGCCGGGGTATTGGACTGAAACATAAAATTTTAGCGTACAAACTCCAGGAAGAAGGATACGACACAGTGGAAGCAAACAATAAACTTGGCTTCCCGTCGGATCTCAGAGAATATGGAATTGGCGCGCAAATATTAGAAGATGTTGGTGTGCACAAAATGAAGCTGTTAACCAATAACCCCAAGAAGTACATTGGACTAACGGGATATGGACTTGAAATTACTGAACGGGTTCCGATTGAAATAGAATCCAATGAAAATAACCGGTTTTATCTGAAGACGAAACGGGATAAAATGGGACATTTGTTAATGATGGCTGATCTGGACGAATAACGGAGGAAAATTATGCAGGTACACGAAGGGAAATTATCAGCAACTGGTAAAAAATTAGCAGTCGTTGCGGGACGATTTAACAGTCTGATTTCATCCAAACTGGTAAGTGGCGCTGAAGATTGTTTTCTCCGGCACGGTGGCGGTGACAATGACTTGCACGTGTATTGGGTTCCCGGTGCGTTTGAAATTCCTTATACCGCCAAACGGCTCGCCAACTCCGGAGAATTTGATGCCGTGATCTGTTTGGGAGCGGTTATCCGTGGCGCGACACCGCATTTTGATTATGTGGCTGGTGAAGCGGCCAAAGGCGTTGCACAAATTGGTCTGGAGGCTGAGGTGCCTGTTATCTTTGGTGTGTTAACGACAGATTCTATTGAACAAGCTATCGAACGGGCCGGTACAAAGGCTGGCAATAAAGGCTGGGATGCCACACTCGCAGCCATTGAAATGATAAACTTACAAGGTGATCATCTCCAGTGAGAAAAATTCCACTTGTTCTTACGATAGTATTTGCAGTTGTTGTTTTAAACAATCAAGGCTTGGCTCAGAACCGGATTGGGGATTGGCAAAGTTTTACCAATATGCTATCCGTCCGCGCAATAGCGTCCGATTCTGTTGATGTGTATGCAGCAACGAACGGCGGGTTATTGATTTTTCATCCAATAACAGAGCGATTCGAAGAAATCACCGGAATTGACGGGTTATCTCACACCAATTTGAATGACATTACCATTGATAATAACGAGAGATATTGGCTTGCAAGCGGACTTCCGAACGGAGACGTCAATATCTGGGATCCGCACAATGGGATTTACGATGTTATTTCACTCGAGGTGAGTGGAAGCACCATTTCCACAAATAAACTTGTGGCGTATCAAAACCGCGTGTTTGGAGCCGCAAAGCAGGATATTAAATCGATTGTGATTGAATACCAACAACTGGAAAACGGTGAATACGATTTCAAGGATTTCTATGATCAATTTCCAGCAGGAATTGGCAATATCAACGATATAATCGTCTTTGATAATCGCATTTATCTTGCCACAGATGGCGGTCTCGTGCGTTCGGACAGTCTTTCAAAAAACCCGAACCTGAAAACATCCGATTCCTGGGAGTTGTTAAATCTGGGATCTTTGGGAAATAAACTAACTACGCTGGCTCAATTAAATGGTAATCTCTATTTTTCAGCTGGAGAAAAACTCTGGTCGTACGATTCGACTACATTGCAATCAGTTAACGTCAATGTTCCTACAGATTCTATTTATACCATCAGCGCGGAAAACGGGCGTTTATATTTAGGCTCTCGCCGCGGAGTATTTACGACAGATACTGAAGGCTCTTGGAATCAGGTTGGGAGTCAAAGATTTAGCGCCACAGCCGTTACAGTCAATGCGAATGGAGATCTGTGGGCTGGGACCACGGAATACGGTATCGCAATGTTTAATCCTGACTCGGCCAATTGGCAATTTTACAAACCGAACGGTCCCTTAAACAACCAATTTGCCTCAATGACCGTAGATAACGAAGGACGCTTAATTGCCGTGAATCGAAACGGTATTGCAATTAGAGAGAACGAAACCTGGATAAACCTGTTCAACAAAAGAACAAGTTCATCTGCGGTAAGGCAATTTCTGTTGGACGGTAACAGAGATCCTCAATATTGGATTGCAGTACCTGACTCATACAGATCGGCTTATGCGTATTCTGCAGTGGTCGATAATGAAAACAATCTTTTTGTCTCGCACGAGGGTGCCGGCGTACTGCGGATGAATCTGAATGACTATACCGATTACGAAGTATTCGACACTACGGCGAGCCATCTTTCCGGTTCGCAAGGTATTGGTGGTGGTGCTCCAAACTATATCGTGACACGCGGATTAGCGCTAGATCAGAATAATAATCTTTGGATAGCAAATGCTTTTGCTGCGAACGGAAATTCAATTGCGGTCCGGACTCAAGATGGACATTGGTATCATTTTAACGCTTTTGACAGCGATTTTCCGAATCCATTAAATTTATTACCGAGACAGATCGCCGTGGATAACCAGAACCGGATTTGGATTTCGTCTCAATTGCAAGGTGAAAATCCGAATTCCCCGGGTGGCATAATGGTTCTGGATTACGGTGCGGATCTTACGAATAAGGGTGACGATCAGTGGTATTACATTAAGCAATCCAATAATCTGAGCGGTATGGATATTCTGAGTCTTGATATTAATACCAACAATCGCCTCTACATTATTTCCAATGGCGAAAACCGGGTGCAGAGTTATCGTATTCCGGCAACGTTGCCGAGCCAAAACGATTTGCAGATCCAAACCGAGTTAGCGGATCAATTTTTAAAAAACTTCGGCGTCAGTAGCATCTACGCTGATAATCGTGGCAATATGTGGTTTACCACCACAGATAATGGCGTGAAATTAATGCAGTCAAATGGTGTCATCCTGCAAGTGAACGGCAGATACGGATACACCACAGAGAACAGCGATCTCATGAGCAATACGGTTTTGACTATAACCTCGGATCCGAATACAGGTATTACCTATTTTGCCACAGATTTAGGTATCTCGGCGCTGACCACCGAATTTGCCCAGCCGATCAATGACTTCTCTGATATTTACACCTTTCCGAGTCCCTATTATATTCCTAACGATGTTAATATGGTCATCTCGCAACTGCCGGATGAAGTCGAAGTGAAAATCTTGTCATTAACCGGTGATGTTGTCCGAACACTAACTCCCGATAACGGCGAAGTTAAAAACAGACAGGCATTTTGGGACGGTAAAGATGAAACCGGAGAACTCGTCGGATCAGGTGTTTATTTTATTTATTGTTACACGCAGGAGGGTAAAACAGAAACAACCAAGGCGCTAGTTGTACGAAAGTAAAATCGGTGTCTCGGCGCCATTGATTTTACTTCTTTATGGCTATTAAGTTTGCTCAGGAAACGAATTATTCCGGATATACGCAGCGTTTTTCCAAGGAGGTTCTGGATTTACCAGTCTCATATGCGGTGATCGTTTGAGTGAAAACTTCGTGTTTGAGCACGGCGGGAGAAGCTGCCGCCGTCGAAGTGACACTCCGCGTGTTGGATAAAAAAATAGACTGGTAGTATCGATAGGTGCGAGTTCGAAGTTTTTCCCACCAGGGATCTCTTTGAGGCTTGATTTTTTTCTCCCCTTTTTTATCAAGAAAAAAGGGGAAAGAAGAAAAAGAGTGTTGTCACGATGTTTGCCCTGCCTCCGCTCCATTATGCGACGCCCGGGAGCATCCAATGATTCAATACTATGGATAGAAGTTGAGCAGGTGGCCGGGGCTTGTTCTTTTATTCGACACAACAGGATGGTACGTGATTCCGGCCGGTGTCAAGCACCTGAGTTAATTTAATAGCCATATACTTCTTTGGGAAAATCAGAGCACGTTTGTGTTAGTACTCTTCCAACTCTTCCAATACTTCTTTAATCATCACTTTTCTTTTGCGGTAAGGTAGAAATGCGCTTTTAAACCCGTTGATAACAATCTCTTTAAAGTCGTCAATATTGAAATCATAATATTGGTGGGCCAGTGTATATTCTTTCGTGAGGTCCGTGTTCGAAATCAGTCGATTATCGGTGTTCAGGGTAACCCGAACATCATAATCGTAATAAAAGCGGAGCGGATGGCGCTGATAGCTTGGAACGCTGTGCGTTTGGACGTTGCTGGTGATGCAAATTTCAAGGGGAATCCGGTGATCGGTGACATAATTCAGCAGATCTCCATCTTCTTTCAGCCGGGTACCGTGGCCGATGCGGTGTGCGTTACAATAATGCAGCGCCTGGTGAATGCTTTCCGGACCATACGCTTCGCCGGCGTGCAGCGTGGTATTAATGTTGTTGTTGAGAATAATGTAAAAGGCTTCGCGATGATCCTTAGCCGGGTAATTTTCTTCCGCGCCGGCTAAATCAAACCCGAGTACTCCTTTCCCTTTATACGCCACCGCAAGTTCTGCCAGTTTCAGCGAAACTTCCGGGCTAATACTCCGGATTCCACAGACTATGACGCCAGTCAGGATATTAAAGTCGTTCTCCGCCCGTGCTAATCCGCGCAATACCGCATCGATGGTATCTGTCTCGCGCATATCACGGTCAGTATGCAAAATTGGAGAATACCGCATTTCGAGATAACGCACATTTTCTTTGGCGGCATCTTCTGCAAGTTCATAAGCGGTCCGCTCCAACGCTTCCGGGGTTTGCATCACGGACAAGGTGATATCAAACTTTTTGATATAATCTTCCAGAGAAGTGGTGGAGTCGTCGACACTGACGGCTTTTTTCAACACGTCAGGATCTTTACTGGGAATCTCGACTCCCTGCTTTTCTGCTAAATCAATGATGGTTTCAACGCGGAGTGAACCGTCCAAATGACAATGAAGATCTGTTTTGGGCAAACGGCGAAAGATTTCTGGGGTAAGTTTCATAGAATACTCGCTTCAAATTCATTTCTGGGTAATTTTATACAATATAAAGGAAGATAAATTTTCCACAAGATGAAAAATAAAAATAACCCGGATCACTTCCCTGGAATTGGTATGAAAATGAATAATCGTACTTTATCGGAGTCGTACGATAAATAGGCCAATACTAAAGGTTAGGAATCATCGCCATTTAACTGAGTTTCATACATTTTGCGGTTATAAATTGGCGCCAGTGCACTAAACAATGCGGTTTCAAACGACTGGCGCCTGGTAATATGCTCTTCAGTCAAAACGCCGAAAGTTCCCTCATTATCCCGAACTCCGGTTTTACCCGAAAATTCATCAATAACTTTCCCAAGGCTTCGCTGGCGTGTATAGATCGCTTCAGCAATGCTTTCCGGAAGCGGCAAATTTCCTGAGCTGGCGTAAAACCCATCATCTTCGTAAGCGACATACACCCAACTCTGCAAAAATATGTGGGATTTACCGTGTGCCATGATCTGATGGACTCCGCCTTCCAGTCCGATATACAAGTCGATATGTTTGTTTTCGAGCGCCAATTGGCGACGGAGTGCTTGTACCCGATTGTACGCACCATCCATCAGGTGGCGAATATGAGAGGGAGTTTCTTTTGTGCCGGACGGGACATCACGATCATACAGCTGCTCAAGGTGGAAGTCAGCATGTTGCTGCTCAAGCACAGTAAAAACATTTTGGACTGCTTCCACCTTGGGAGCACGTTGCGAACCGACCGCAACGATCATATCTGATCAAGGTCCTTCTTTGGAGATGCGACTTTTCCGAGCCAGATCATTACGCCAATGAGAAGCACTACTCCGGGCCATGTACCCAAAGGTTCCTTAACGATGGCAAGCACATCAGCCTTGCCAGAGATGACAATCGGAATAGCCATGAGAATGCCAATCAAAGCTTCACCGGTAATAAGTCCGGAGGCGAAGAGCAATCCACGGTTGCTGGCGTTATCGCCGACTTCTTCAATTGCTTCAATATCTGAAGGCGCGGCAATGGATTTTCTCTTTTTCACTGTACGCTGGACCAACCAGGCGATGATTCCACCAAGGAAAATTGGCACGGACAGTTGGAATGGGAGGTAAATCCCGACGGCAACGGCGAGCACTGGAAGCCGGAATTCAGATTGACGCCGCTCTTGATACTTATCTAAAACGATGACTGCCACAGCGACAATCATACCAATAATAATCATATCCCATGGAAGATTTTGGTGAAACACTCCTTCGGCCACTGATGCCATGAGTGTTGCCTGCGGAGCCGCTAACGGATGAGGATGTGCAGCAGTCGGGACGCCGATTCCATACGCTTTCTCAATCAGAATAAGCACCGGTGCAATCACAAACGCCGCAGAGAGCACTCCAATCATTTGCATAACCTGCTGTTTCCAGGGCGTCGCTCCAACGAGATAACCTGCTTTCAAGTCCTGCATATTATCACCACCAATTGCGGCGGCACAGGCAACGACTGCTCCAATAAAAATTGCAGCTGCCGGGCCACGGGGGCTATCAGTTCCGACCAACGCAAGTAGTAAAAGAGCCGAAAATAAAATGGTAGCGATTGTCACACCGGAAATCGGGTTATTCGAACTTCCCACCAAACCAGCCATATACGCGGCAACTGCCGAGAAAAGAAATCCAGCAATTAACATAACAATTGCCATAACTATTGATGGTCCGGCACTCTTAATAACATAAACGTACACGCCAAAAATAGGGAGCAGCGAAAGAATCAACGCAATGCCAACCCATTTCATTGGAGTATCGCGTTCGGTACGCGGAATATCGGAAAACGTAGTTGTGGCGCCTTTACGATAAGTTTCTAAACTTGCTTTCACGCCAGTCAATATTGAAGAGCGTAAATTAATGAGAGCCCAGAGCCCACCAATAACCATCGCACCGACACCGAGATAGCGAGTCTGCGAAGACCAAATTTGATTTGCCCAATCGACTGCGGCCATTGGTGTGCCGCCATCCATCGGCCAGGCGTGACTTGCGGCGTAAATCGGGATTGCAACCAGCCAGTTAATCGCGCCACCAAGGAAGACCAGAACTGCAATATTTATCCCAACGATATACCCTACTGAAATGAGCGCAGGAGAAAGGTTTGAACCAAAATAAGCGATGGAAGAACCAACTCTGCCTGCTGATTCGACCACACCCGTCCACACCCGCAAGCCGGTTTCGCCAAATTTGAAAAAGGCTCCGACTAAACCTGCCTGGGCAATATACTTTACATTTTCACCACCCTTGTCGCCTGTCCGGAGGACTTCAGCCGTAGCAATGCCCTCAGGGAATTTCAATCCTTCTTCGACGATCAACGCGCGGCGCAGGGGAATAGTGAACAGCACTCCGATCACACCACCAAGGCCAGCTATCAGGGTGGTCTCCCAATAATCAAAGGTGCCCCAGTACTGCATTACGATTAAGGCCGGAAGTGTAAAAATGACTCCTGCAGCCAATGATTCACCCGCAGAGGCGGCTGTCTGCACGATGTTATTCTCCAGAATATTGGATTCACGAAACATCCGAAGGATACCCATCGAGATAACGGCTGCGGGAATAGAGGCGGAGACTGTCATACCGGCGAAAAGACCAAGATACGCATTCGCGCCGGCCAGGATCACTGAAAGAAGTACACCCAGGATCACTGCTTTAATTGTAATTTCTGGAAGATTGACTTCATCCGGAATTGTGTGCTGCTCTTTTGCCACGTCAATTTCTCCTTTGTTCAGATTGAGCAATACAATACTATGAAGATATAATTTGAGGAAAAAATACAATCAGTACTCTTCTCAAGCAAGCAATTACACTTGTATCGTAGGTGACGAATTAGATGAGAGTATCTACGCGATATATAATCGAACGAGTAGAAATATAGTTTTCTCTGTTGCAACATCTTCGATGAGAAACATATTCATCAGAGAACTTTTTCGAAAGGGGTGCAATTAAGAATGGAAAACAGTTGAAAACTCCGCAATCTCTGGTATATTAAAGAGTGACATTGTGAAAGGGGTGCCCTGAAGGAATAGGGCTGAGAGGATACCCTAGGAACCTGCTCTGGATAATGCCAGCGAAGGGAGAAGAATTTCGAGAAGCCGCTTCTCCCGGATGGGGGAAGCGGCTTTTTTTGTTTATGTCCCTGGTTCTGAAAGAATAACACTGAGAACAGGAGACACACAAGGAGGAATATGTAAAGCAGCACAACGACAAAATGGGGTGTCCCGACCAATCGGGACTGAGAGAATACCCGCAGAACCTGATCTGGGTTATACCAGCGAAGGGAGGAGATTTTTGTACGAATCAACCGCTTCTCCCTGTGGGAATGAAGCGGTTTTTTGTTTTGTTCTAAAATCAATTGCAGGGTAATGTATAACTATGAGAATTAGCGAGATAGAGGAGTAACCAATGTATAAAAAGTGGTACACATTAATTTTTCTATTGATTTGCTCGCCGACATTTATTTTTGGTAGTGGATCGATTCAGGGAACAGTGACAAATCAACAGACTGATGAGCCGCTGATTGGTGCAAATATCATTGTATCAAATACCGATTACGGAGCGGCGACTGACAAATCCGGTAAATTTTTAATTCAGAATGTACCTGACGGAGAATATGTGCTTCGGGTGTCGCATATCGGATTTCATGATTCCAAGAAACAGATCCGGGTTGCCGGAAGTGTCGTTACGGTGCAAATTCAGTTGGAGCCTACAAATATCAAAGGGGAACAGGTTATTGTTGAGCCGACCCGCGCTACCGAACGGAAAACGCCGGTCACCTTCTCCTCATTGTCGAAAGAAGAGTTAAAATTTCGCAATCCCATAGAAGATATTCCGGTTCTGCTGTCAGATCTTCCGTCGACAAAAACTTACTCTGAAACAGGAACTGGCATTGGGTACACTTACCTCAATATCAGAGGCTTTGACCAACGCCGTATTTCTGTGCTTATTAATGGAATTCCGCAGAATGACCCGGAAGATCATAACGTCTATTGGATTGATTTTTACGATCTCATCGGATCATTGGATGACATTCAGGTCCAGCGCGGGGCAGGAACGGCTTTTTATGGCCCGGCGGCTATCGGCGGAAGCGTCAATTTGATCACTGAGAATTATAGCTGGAAGCCAAATTTTAAGTTGGAAACGCAGTATGGAAGCTATAACACGAAAAAATTCAGTGCCGAAGGCAGCACAGGACTGCTTAATAATCACTGGGTTGGCTATGGGCGACTCACGCGGATCACCACTGATAATTATCGCGATTGGGCGTGGATGGATTTTTGGCGCTATTTTGCCGGGATTGCGTATTTTGGTCATAATCAAATCGTAAAGTTACAGACGTACGGCGGGCCGCAAAAGGATGCTCTCGCATATTATGGGGTACCGAAAGATGCGCTGAACGACCGGACTGCACGGCGTCAAAACCTGAGCGAAAGCACGCAGGATGAAGAATGGTTTAATCAACCACATTACGAACTTCTGCACCAGTGGAAAATTTCTGAGAGCCTGACTATGAGCAATACCCTCTATTTTATCCGCGGATACGGATATTTTGACTATGACGGTTCCTGGGCGCCACCATCTTATTTTCGATTGTCGTCATCAAATTTTGCCCCGGACAATTGGGCTGATAGTTTGGGCACGGTTTCCATGGCAGGAAACACGATGATTCGCGCGTACGTTGATAATCGCCAGGGCGGCCTATTGAACCGGTACATTTGGAATCACGGTAATGGCGAGCTCACGGCAGGGATTGCGATCCGTCAGCACCATTCACTTCACTGGGGAAGGATTCAGGAAAGTAATGGAATGGTGTTTTCCGACACGCTGAATTCCCAGACAAAAGTTGTCCCGCTCGGAGGTCAATTTATTGGTAATGGCGGCCAGCGGTATTATCAGTATAATGGTGCAAAAAGTATTTACTCACTATTCTTCCACGAGAATTACGGGTTGACTGATGCAATTAATCTGCTTTTTGACCTTCAGGTTACGCACAAAAAGTATCGGTTTTTCAATGAGAAATACCTTGGTCACAAATTTGACCTTCCTTATCTGCTGGTAAATCCGAGCGCTGGAATCAATATGAATTTTACCGAATCGCTGAACGGATATTTTAATGTGGCAAAAACGACCCGGGAGCCGCGACTGAAAAATTATTACGATGCGGCTGAAGCGAGTCAACCTACATCGTGGGGAGTTGTGGAACCGCAGTTTGAACAAAACGGCGACGGCACTTTTAATTATGATGAACCGTTAGTGCATCCGGAAACGCTCTACGATTATGAGGTTGGTGCCGGGTACAAAACACGACGATTGAGTACTAAATTGAATTTCTATCTTATGGATTTTCACAACGAGATTGTGAGCAACGGTCAATTGGATCGGTTTGGACAGCCAATTACAGGCAATGCAAAGCGAACGCGGCATTATGGTGTAGAATTCGCCGGGGCATACCAGTTATTACCTTCGTTAAAAATCAGCGGCAATTTTGCTGTGTCCGAAAATGTGTTCATCGACTACACCAGCTTTGGCTGGAGTGAAACTGATACACTTGATGGAAACACGATTGCCGGATTTCCGGGACAAATGGGAAATCTCGCACTTGAGTACAATGACACGCGCTGGTACGGCCGGTTACACGGACAATATGTCGGAAAGCAATATACGACGAATTTTGAAAACAATGGCCCTGTGGTCGATCCGTACAATGTGTGGGATCTACGTCTCGGGTATCGGTTTCCGATGTATGCTGGCAGTTTGAACATGGCATTCACTATAAATAATATTTTTAATACGCTCTATGCTACACACGGTGAGGGAAGAGATTTCTTTCCGGGAGCAACCAGAAATTACTCCCTGAGTTTGAAATATGATTTTTAAGAAAGTGTTCGAGTGTTTGTGTGTTCAAGTATTCAAGTAACCTATACGCCCGTGAACGCTAACTATGTCACGGGCGTTTATTTTAGATATCTGCTGGCAAGGTGGTTTTCGGTTAAACCCGACAACCCGAAATCGTAGCGAATGATCTAGTAAATATTACCCCTTTCAGGATCGCAAACCCTGAAAGGGTCTTTCTATATTAATGGTTGTCAGGGTTCCTGCTTTGGATCAAACGCTCAAAAGAGAGAGGATATCTCAGTCAAAACCAACTCTCCCTTTGATCCCTCCCTTACAAAGGGAGGGAGAATTGTTTTGGCGATTCTGTAATCGCTTTCTTCCATGTCCTTTAAAAAGGAAAGGGCGTCAAGTGGATAGAGTTTATGCTCTGTGAGGATTGAACAATTTTTAACCTCACCTGTTGAAATTTGGAGCGGTATTTACAGAATGATCAGTGGTATGGTTCAGAAAAGTGATCGAGCCTGAAAGTTTGTTAAGTTAATTTTCAAATGACCTCACCCTCGGTCCCTCTCCTTCGCAAGGAGAGGGGTTTGTCTCACCAGAGACTCCTTCAGGAGGGGTGAGGTGAAAGTTACCCGATCCCAACTGAATAAAATTGACCAAAGTGTAAACAACGCTCATTTTTCCAACACCTTAACGCCTCAACACTCGAACACTCCAACACTCGAACACTCCAACACTCGAACACTCTTTAATCCTGATTCTTTCATTTCGTTGCGTCTGAAGATGCATCTCCGTATACTTATTTACTAATTTTGAACCTTCAACCCGGAGTAAATTTACGCAATGTCCAAAGAAAATTTATACCTTATCGACGGTTCCGCGCTTGCCTATCGGTCCTATTTCGCATTTATCAGTAATCCACTGACAACTTCCGATGGTCGAAATGTTTCTGCCATCTATGGATTTGCGAATTCGCTTTTAAAAATATTACGTGACGAAAAACCTGAGCATATCGCCGTTGTTTTCGATACGCCGGAAAAAACTTTTCGCCACGAAAAATTTCCGGAGTATAAAGCTACGCGGGAGAAGATGCCGGATGAAATGGCGAATCAACTCTCTGACCTGAAAAAACTCACAGAATATATGGACATTCCGGTGCTGGAGTATCCCGGCTACGAGGCAGATGATGTGATGGCAACGCTCGCTGAAATTGCCAAGAAAGAAGACGTGACGACTTACCTGGTCACCGGCGATAAAGATTTCTCTCAGCTGGTCAACGAAAACGTGTATGTCTATAACGTGTTCAGCAAAGGTTCGGATGCGGAGATCTGGGACCGGGAAAAAGTGGTTGAAAAGTTTGGTGTCCCCCCGGAGAAAATTATTGATCTGCTGGGTCTGATGGGCGATTCGAGTGACAATGTGCCAGGAGTGCCAGGAGTTGGAAAAAAAACCGCTCAAAAATTGTTGCAGCAATTTGAGAGCCTGGAAGATGCGCTTGAACACGCAGATGACATTTCCGGGAAACGGGCCAGAGAAGGATTACAGGAAAATCAGGATCAAGCGCTGCTTTCAAAAGAGTTAGTTACCATTATGAGGGACGTTCCCGTCGATGTCAACTTTCACAAACTCAAGTGGAATGAGTTTGACTTCCAGAATCTCATCGATTTTTGCAAGGAGCTGGAGTTTTTTACACTCATCGACCAGATTGAGGAGTTTCGCCACGGCGATCCAAAGCCACAATCCAAGGATTATCAGCTGATCGAATCTTTGGAAGATCTTTCTACGGTTATCGATGATTGTCTGAAAAGCGAACTGGTTTCGCTGGATTTGGAAACGACCAGCGTCGATCCGATGCGCGCAGAGATTGTCGGCGTGGCGCTATCGTGGACGCCGGATTCGGGCGTGTATATCCCGGTGAAAAATTCCGTGGCAACAAAAGCGCACGAGGAAGATCTGCTGGCAGAAAAAGGCAAATTTCTTGGCCTGGAACCTGATGATGTGATCAAGGAATTATCACGCTTGGCCAATGAAAAAGCTCCGGGAATCACCGGGCAAAATATTAAATATGACATTCTGATCCTCAAACGATATGGATTGGAAGTGCCCAATGTAGAATTCGATACCATGATTGCCGCGTATCTGCTCAAACCGGAAGTCAGAAGTTACAAGGAAGATTACCTCAGTCTGGAATATCTCGGTTACCAGATGCAACCCATTGAAGATCTGATTGGGAAGCGCGGTAAAAATCAGAAAAACATGGCGGACATTCCGGTGGAGGATATTGTCCATTACGCCGCGGAAGATGCCGACGTCGCGCTTCAGTTAACAGGTCGCCTGAAGAAATTGCTTCAGAATAACGAACTATTCGATCTGTTTTATGATTTGGAATTACCGGTGATGTATGTCTTGACCCAGATGGAATACAACGGTGTGTACGTCGATCTGGACTTTCTTGAGAAAATGTCCAAGGATTTGCAGCAGGAAATTGAAAAGTACGAATCCAAAATCTATACGCTCGCGGATAAGGAATTTAATATTAACTCACCGCAGCAACTGTCTGAGATTTTATTTGAGGAAATTGGATTACAGCCCATTAAAAAGACAAAAACGGGATATTCCACCAATGCGCAGGTTCTGGAGGAACTGAAAAAAGTTCATCCGTTGCCCGGATTGATCCTGGATTATCGTGAAATCGCCAAGTTAAAATCCACATATGTGGATGCGCTGCCGGAATTGATTCATCCCGAAACGGGACGCATTCACAGCAGTTTTAACCAGACGGTGGCCGCGACAGGCCGGTTGAGCAGTAGCAATCCGAATTTCCAGAATATTCCTATTCGAAATGAACTTGGTCGGGAAATTCGACACGCTTTTATTCCGGAAAATGAAAATAATTGGATCATGGCGGCGGATTACTCCCAGGTGGAGTTGCGATTGATGGCGTCGCTTTCCGGCGATGAAACACTGCGCAACGCGTTTGAAAATCAGGAAGATATTCACACGGCAACAGCTGCTGTGGTATTCGATGTACAAAAAGATGAAGTTACTTCAGAGATGCGACGGAAAGCGAAAGTGGTCAACTTTGGCATAATGTACGGCGCCGGTCCCTACCGGATGTCCAACGAGCTGGGGATTTCCGTGGCTGAAGGACAGGAGTTAATTAACAATTATTTTGACAAATATCCCGGGATCAACGATTACATCCAGAAGACGATTAAGCAGGCCAGAGATAATAAATATGTCACGACTTTGTTGGGACGGCGGCGCTACTTGCCGGACATTGATGCGGCAAACCGGAATGTGCGTGAAGCCGCTGAACGCGCGGCGATTAATATGCCGATTCAGGGAACAGCCGCCGATATGATCAAACTGGCGATGATCCGATTGCATAAAGCAATGCAGGAACGCAAAATGCAATCAAGAATGACGTTGCAGATTCACGATGAATTAGTCTTCGAGGTGGAAAATGATGAATTGGATGAACTCAAACCGCTTGTAATATCCACCATGGAAACTGCACTTGAACTGGATGTCCCAATTAAAGTCGATGTGGGTGTTGCAAAAGATTGGTACGAAGCACATTAAAAATCTTTGGAAAATTATCTAGGTTTCTCTGATTTTCGGTTGTCTGTTCGCGGAGATTTATGTTATTTTTCATTTTATGTCTACCACTGATTTTATAAGAGCAAGTGTTAAATAGTTATGACCGAATTCCACTCTGATTTTCTTATTATCGGCTCCGGGATCGCGGGACTTTCGTTTGCGCTGAAAGCCGCGAGTGTCGGAAGTGTCACCATCATTACCAAAAAAGATTATACTGCAAGTAACACCAATTACGCCCAGGGTGGAATCGCGGCGGTCTGGAGTTCTGAGGATTCCTATGAGAAGCATATCCGGGATACGCATATAGCAGGCGCAGGGCTTTGCCGTAAAGATGCGGTGGAAGTGCTGGTAAAAGAGGGGCCGGATCGGATCCGGGAACTCATCGACTGGGGCGTACAGTTTACCCAGACTGACGATGAGGATCTGAAATACGATCTCGCCAGAGAAGGCGGTCACTCGCTGCCACGCATTTTGCATCACAAAGATATTACGGGCCAGGAGATAGAACGGGCACTGGTTTCAGCCGTCACGCAACACCCCAACATTGCTGTACATTCAGATCATATGGCCATTGATTTAATTACGGAACACCACACGAATCGACTGGCAGATCTGGATAATTTGCACTGTTTTGGCGCCTATGTGCTGGAGAAGAAAACCGGGAAGGTTCTTCTGTACACCGCAAAAAATACACTGCTCTGTACGGGTGGCGCTGGCCGGGTGTATCTGCATAGTACGAACCCGGATATTGCCACTGGAGACGGAATCGCCATGGGATATCGCGCCGGGACTGTTCTAAGCAATCTTGAATTTGTGCAGTTCCATCCGACGATGCTTTACAATCCCGGCCAGGAATCGTTTTTGATTTCTGAGGCCGTGCGTGGATTTGGAGGACACCTGCTCACCATCAACGGCGAACGGTTTATGTCCAAATATGATGAACGTCAAGAATTGGCTCCCAGAGATATCGTGGCGCGCGCCATCGATACCGAAATGAAAAAACTCGGCCATTCTCACGTTATGCTGGACGTGACACATAAAGACCCTGATGAGATCAGGAAACGCTTCCCTAATATTTACGCGCACTGTCTGGAAAATAAGTATGATATGACCAAAGAGCCGATTCCCGTGGTTCCGGCAGCGCATTATGTGTGTGGAGGAATTGATGTTGATCTGTGGGGCAGGACGAATATTACCGGATTATTTGTCGTTGGAGAAACGGCATGTACCGGAGTACACGGAGCAAATCGGTTAGCGAGTAACTCACTGTTGGAAGCGGTGGTGTTTTCGCACCGGGCATATCTTTATACCAAAGATCATCAGGATGAGTGGGTAGACGTGCCATTTGATGAAATACCGGCCTGGGATGAACGCGGTACAGAAAATGCAGAAGAATGGATATTGGTTGAGCACGATCGACAGGAGTTACAGGAATTAATGTGGGATTATGTCGGGATAATCCGGAGTAATATCCGGTTGCAGCGTGCATTACGGCGGGTATTGATGATTAACGCCGAAGTTGAGGATTTTTACCGCCGAACCAAAGTCACCAGTGGTCTCGTTGAGCTCCGGAATCTTGCTGCCGTTTCTTATCTGATGATCCGTTCCGCCCTCCAGCGAAAAGAGAGTCGTGGATTACATTACACCACGGATTATCCGGAAAAGTTGGAATCAGAAAAGCACGAAACCAAAATCCAGCGACATGCGCGTCCCTGGAATACAACAAAGTAACTCAAAGTACAGGTAATTTGTGGAAGCTTCTATTGCATTAAAAGATGTCTCAAAAAGGTATGTGAATTCGTCCGGACTCATTCGTCTCAGTTTTGGCGTTGAAACCGGAACGGTATTCGCAGTGGTGGGTGCCAGTGGCTCGGGCAAGTCCACCTTGTTAAACATTTTGACCAACTTAACCCAGCCTGATAACGGGACAATTTATATTCATGGGTTAAATATGGAGGCCCGCAGTCGTCAAATCAGAAAAATGTGTGGGTATGTCCCGGAACAGAATACTTTGGATCCTGGAAGTACACTTTTTGAGAATTTCCGGACCCATGGATTATTGTTTGGACTCACGACCGCGGCGGCAGAATCCCAGGCGACGTACTTTTTAGAACGCTTTGGATTAGTTGAATACGCTGGCGAGTATCCGGAAGTCTTATCCTACGGACAGTTGCGTCAGGCGCTTTTTGCGAGGGCGTTGGTGCATCGTCCCAAGGTGTTGTATATGGATGAGCCAACCGCTGGTGTCGATTCGTTGACCCAGAAGAAGATCTGGGATTACGTCAACGAAATGCGCGGAGAAATCACCTTTCTTTTTACTACCCGAAATATGGGCGCGGCGGAAGAATTTGCTGATCGAATACTGATATTACATCAGGGAGAACGAGTCACTCTTGGTACGCCCCAGGAGATACGGAAGGCGGCTTTCCACGCGCCACAATTTAGCATCCGATTCAAATCCGTGGATCCGCAATTTCTGCAGATTCTCGAAAATATTCCGGAGGTGAAGCACATTTCTCAGCAAGGCCGGACTTACCTCATTACTCTGCTCGATTCCAGAGAAATTTCTGAAGTCACCAAACATCTGGATTTCAGACAGGTTGAGCATGTCAGTCTCAGGGAACCGAGTTTACAGGACTTCTTATTCAATTTGACAGCGGCAGAGGAAGGGCTCGAGTGATCAGAAAAATACTAACATTATTGGGGCAGGAACTCCGGCGCCCGGTTCGGAATTTTTACCACGAAGCGACACCGTTATTACTGTTCGGATTATTGACCTATCTCGGTTTGAAACTGGGCTATGCACATTTCATCCCCCGGATCCAGAATGTAGATACTACCGTATGGATGCTTCCAAATTTAGTGGCATTTACATTTATGCTGTTTACTTATCTGCACGTAGCCGAGGGAATCTATGGAAAGAAAACCTCCGGGTATTTATCGTATTTACTCACCACCGACCTTTCACCGGGATTATTGACTTTAACCTTTACTATCGATGGCATTATTAAAGGACTGGTGAAAAGCATCATATTGCTGCTGTTATACTGGCTGCTTTTCGGCGCCGTGGGGTCAGTAATTCTCTGGATTTGGTTTTTTGCGGTAATGATTCTCGTTGGAATTTTTTGGGCAAGTCTTGGAATTATTAGTGGATTGCTCATCAACCAATCGCTTGTGAATTCTTATCTCCTCGTCGGAGTGATATTACCAATTGTACTCCTATCCGGGATGATATTCCCCTTGGCCGAATACCCGCCGTCGTTAAGAATGATAGTCAGTTTTCTGCCGTCAGCATTGGGTTTCGAAACGGGACGGGCAGTGTTAAATATTGCGGTCTGGAGTCAATACTTTCTTCCACTATTATTTGGTTGGGCAATTGTCACGTTTATCATCGCTCTTTTACTCTTGCGGAAGGAGCGTCAATAATGAGGGCATATTTAGCCGGCGCCATTGAACACGCCCCGGATAACGGCTCCGGTTGGCGCAAAGAGATGACCGAATTTTTATCCGGCAACCTGCATCATACCGTCTACGATCCTACGATTGAAGAACTCCAAATTCTCACCCCGGAGGAGTCCTCTGAATTCCGTGAACTGAAGCAGAAAGATTTACCCAAATTCAAATCCGTCGTATCAAAACTCATTGATCACGATTTGAAAACACTCACTTCCTCAATCGATTATGTTATTTGTTACTGGGATCAATTTGTATTGAACGGCGGCGGAACTCACGGAGAAGTCACCGTTTCATACCATTATGATATTCCGGTCTATCTTGTGGCGGGGATGCCCACAGAAGATATCAGCGGCTGGATACTTGGATGCAGTTCTGAAGTGTTTACGACTTTTGAGGAACTGGAAAACTTTCTGCTTGAAACGTACCAAGGTATCAATCCGAATCAACAGAAGTAACTATCGATAGCACCAATTGACTTGATCACATCGCGTTTCACCGTCAAATCGCTGCAATTTATATTTGAGATTTTTCAAATGATGTTGGTACCTTTTAGCTGTTGAAAGATGGATCTTGGATAGTGGCTCATAACAAAGGAGGTTTCCAATGAATAAATCTGAATTAGTCGACCGCATGGCAGAAAAATCAGATCTGACCAAGGCAGACTCAGAACGAGCATTAAACGCTTTTATTGAAACGGTGACAGAAACACTTGCCTCAGATAAAGATGAAAGAATTACACTGGTGGGATTTGGTACGTTTAGCGCATCATCACGAGCGGCCAGAACCGGTAGAAATCCACAAACCGGTGAGACAATCAACCTCCCTGCGACCACAGTTCCAAAATTCAAAGCAGGTAAAACTCTGAAAGATGCTATCAGAGAGTAAGCAGGTCGAAAACGGCAGAATTGTAGTGTTGAAATTATTTGAAGGCATAGCGAAGTTCACTGGCTATGCCTTTTTTGTAATAGTAAACTTCATCTTGTCGAGATAACCTGTACCATTGAAGGTGGAGTGGCATGAAAACTACACAAGAGTTTTTAGGGATCGACGTCGGCCGCAGTGGTGTGAAAATCGCCAGCTATGCCGATGATGGCAAGATTGTACGAACCAGAATTCCCCAGTTTGCCGAATCAGTTGATTGGAAACGAAACGATGCCGTAATAGAAATGATCCAAAAGTGGTGTGCAGAGCAGAATTACCAGTTGGATCAATGGGCAAAAATTGTCCTTGGGGCAACCGGGGCCGCTGAGTTTGAGCGTATTTTTACTTATGATGGACTGAAAGTGCAGCTCCTTGGCGATATTAGTGTTGCTGCATTGGCGTGTGGCATTGGTGAAAAGGGTGTCCTGTTGCTATGTGGTACAGGAGCGGCGCTCGTTCTGTTCGATGGCAACGCGAAAACCATAACCAAAGCGTATGGACCGGTGGTTGGTGATCTTTGGGGCGGGCTGGCACTTGGGCGATTGGCAATTCAACACTTGTTGGATAGCTGGGCGCTGGGATATACGCGCTCCGATTACGAGGAAGAACTGGCAAAGGCGTTGCATATCACCAATCGCAAAGAATATGTTGACTGGTTGCAAACGTCCCAAAATCATTTTGGCGAGTTGGGGCGCTTAGGGAAAGTTACCACGGATTTTGCTGAAGATGGCCACGGAAAAGCCCAGGAAATCGCTGGGATTATGATAAAAAAGATTGCTAACTCGATTGTGCAGACGACTCACGGCAAGGCTTTCCCAAAGCCTCTGCCTCTGGGGATTCAGGGCAGTATCATTGAAAAATCTTCCTGGATACAGGAAGCCTTACTGACCGAACTTTCGAAACAAGGTGTTGAAGTGACAATGTTAGAGGCCGCGGATCCGCTGGATGTTACCGCGCTCAAAAGATCCAAGCAATTGTAAATGCGCTTCGTCCAAAGATAATTGTGGAATTATGAAAGCGATCCACACCGAGATTGCCATAAATCCCTGTATTTAGGGCAATTAAGATGGTTTTGCTCATATTTCGCTTGCGTTTCGCTAATCATAAATTAAATTTTAAATACTCGCTTATGTGTAGGCGCATACCTGATTTGATCAACCTTATACCAAAGAGGATTGGATTGAGATTCCCAGGTCTGTTCATTATTGCAACTCGAAGAGCACACTAAAACAGGAGGGTTTATGAAAAAGCTACTATTGGTAGCATGCGTGTTATTGTTGGCGTCCAGTGTAGTACTCGCTGGTGGGATCGTAACCAATACGAACCAGAGCGCAGAATACGTGCGGACACTTAACCGGAACGCATCAACAGATATGGATGCCGTTTATTTTAATCCGGCTGGTTTGACGAAATTAACCGATGGTCTTCATTTCTACGCGAGTAACCAATTTATTATTCAGTCGCGTACTATTGAAAATGATTTTTCTCTTTTAAGCAGGAATAAGTACACCGCGGATGTCAATGCGCTGTTGTTCCCGGATGTCTATCTTGCTTTTAAAATGGACAAGTTGGCCGTATCCGCTGGTGTAGGTCCAGTGGGTGGTGGAGGCAGTGCAGATTACAAAGACGGCGCTCCGATTTTTGAACTGATGGTAGCAAATATGCTGATGGCAAATCCTGCTGTCCCCCAGTTCAGTCAAATAATGATGGATGCTTCTTTTAAGGGATCCTCAGCATATATTGGTGGCCGGGCAAATGTCTCCTATGCCATTAATGATATGATTTCGCTAGCGCTTGGTGGACAGTATGTATACGCGAATAACTCCTACGAGGGAAGCATCAGTGGCGTCAGTGTAATGACCTCAGGTGGTGAAGTACCGATTAGCTCGGTGAATATTAAAGAAGATGCAAAACAGACCGGTTCTGCTTTTGGTGGAATTATCGGCGCTAATTTTGCTCCAAATGAAGATATGAATATTGGTTTGCGGTATGAAACCCTCGTCCCACTCGAGGTAAAAAATGATACGAAAACCGATGATGCGGGTTTATATCCTGATGGCGCTAAAACCAATGCCGATATCCCGGCGTTTCTCTCTTTTGGTGTTTCCTATGCAGTCACACCTGAACTCAGTGCTGAGGTTAGTGCCAACTATTTCATGAATACAGGTGCTAAATGGAGTGAAGCAGGTAATACGACTCTTGTAGATAATGATTATGAGGGTGGTTTCTCACTGGCCTACCAGGTAAATGATGATCTGGTTGCAAGTGCTGGTTATCTCTATTCGAATAGTGGCGCAACAAAGATGTATCAGAGTGATATCAGTTATAGCTTGAGTTCGAATACTATTGCTGCTGGTATTGGTTACCAGGTGATGCCAAATTTAAATTTGAATTTGGGCATTCTGAATACATTCTATATGGATCAATCTCAGGATGTAACGTTAGGTCCGGGGATGTCATATAAACAGACTTATAAAAAGAGTACACTCGATATCGCAATTGGTGCCTCTTACGCCCTATAAATTGTACTAGTATACATATAACCGAGGAAAAGCCGCTCTGAATAAGGGCGGCTTTTTTATTGTATCACATTATAGATTTTTCAAAAGATGTCGGAATTTTAGAATCAAAGGTTGTAAGAAATCTGCGCTAACACGGTTAGCGCACTCCAAAACTCCATTACCTGTATTGTACAAAATTTATCGAGGGTTTTGCTTTGAATTGTTCAGATGATGAGTATGATTAAGACTAAGAGTAGGATTAGAATTACGATTACGATTACGAATGAAATTTAATGTTGAACTCAAACATAAGCAGACCGAGACACATTAACACATTTTCTCACTCCAACACTTCAACACTTCAACATGCCAACACGTGAACACTGCTTTTAGTACAAATATCCCAACCCGATATACAAGCCACTTGTTCCATCCTGCGGATCAGCGGCAATCCCATAATCTGCGGAGACGATAAAGTTCTCGTTGAGGGCAATCCGAAGTCCGGCGCCATAGGAGAAATGGATTTTTTCCTCAGGCGAATCGTTGGTTACCTGCTGATAAGTCTGGTTTCCGTACTCCTCAATTACTCGTCCGCCATCTAAAAATGTGTTCAGCGCCAGATAGATATTTTGTCCCAAGATGACGGTGCGATAGAATTTCCACCGGAATTCAAAATTTCCGAAGGCGATAGATTTTCCGACAATCCTGTTTTTCAGGATGCCGCGCAGCGATTTAGAACCACCAAGCCCTTCTTCGGTTTTATAGGAGCTCTGGTAGAACGGTAACATAAAGAACGGGATATGTCCCGAAAGAATCCCCTGATAGCCCAGCCGATATGCGAAACTTAAATCCCTGGGAATAATAGTGAAGTATTGGCGATGTGTCACGGTCAGTTGCGTGTACGAGAAATCACTGCCAAGAAATTCCGGTACGATGGTCAACAGCGCTTCGGTCCAAATCCCTTGCATCGGGTTGGGTTCGTTATCACGACTATCGTAGACCAGACCCAGTTTCACAAAATTGGTCATCCCGCCATGAGCTTCTTTGGAAGGAATATATCCCTTGCCAATGTATCGACTGTAAAGTCCCGAAGTATCGGGCAATGCTTCGCTCGTTGATTTTCCCTTATTCAATTTGTCAATGTTCACGGTGTCAACCGTCGTATTCCAGACACCGAATCCAGCAACCCACCGCAGATGATCAGAACCAAGCCGCCGCTGAAAATTGGTGAGCAATCGGGTCAGCTTCCGGTCGTGGCGGTAAAACATCCGCGTGATATAATTGCTGGCAGCATCATCCTCCCAGGCGGAATGATACACGGATTCATATCCGTTAAATCCATAAAAAGGCAACGCCTGCTCCGTGAGATAACTCAGCTCGCTGGTGATACGAATATCCCATGGAAGCAGATATTTGGAGTCAAAAAATAATTTGTTGGTGCCGCTGCCTTTGGTGGTGCGAGACCACTCCGCGTAGAGCGAATAGAGATAATCAGGATAGATTGAACCGTCACCATAATTGAACAGATTGACAATTAACCCGTATTGAAAGCCCGTATCTGAATTATATGAAATCGCTGGGACCGCGCCAAAATTCCAGCCAGATTTTGTTTTATCTTCGGTTGCGCCAAACACCTGATGAAGGGAGAAAAATATGAGACTCACTACCAATATTATCGCTTTCAATGATTTCATTTGAACCCCATTGTCGGATTAGTTTTTATTGTTTGTTTTCGCTGGTTGCAGACATCTCAATCGAAAAGTATTCGATCCTTTGTGAAGCAGATGCCATAGCACTCAAGGAAAGATAGCGGAAAATAGTAGCTAACGGGACGCCGGGCAAGTAATTTTGGCTTCAGAACAGTCATCGCTACCTGGACATGTTGCAGGTTGAGAGTAACATTTGTCCATTTCGGGGAAAAATAATCATGCATTCTTCTTTTGATTCGTGTATCTTAAGCCTTCATATCTGCCGGAGTCAGCACGAATCCTGCACTTTTATCTTTGGGAAAACAAAAAGGGACATCAATGGAACATACCAAGAAGCAGATCAACAGTTGGTGCATGTATGATTGGGCAAATTCTGCTTTCGCGACCACGGTGATGGCAGGATTTTTTCCCGTCTTTTTCAAAGAATACTGGAGCCACGGCGCAAGTGTGAATGAAAGTACTGCATTGCTGGGACTTTCAAATTCGCTCGCATCTTTGGTCGTCGCTTTTATGGCGCCAATTCTTGGGGCGATTGCAGATCAGGGCTCCTGGAAAAAACGCTTTCTGATCACCTTTGCATATTTGGGCGTGCTGATGACAGCGGGACTGTACCTCGTACAGAAAGGGGACTGGGTGTTCGCCTCGATTTTGTATGCCATTGGCATCCTGGGATTTTCGGGCGCTAATATTTTTTATGATTCTCTGATTACTGAAGTCACCACAGATGACAACGTAGATTATGTCTCAGCCAAGGGATTTGCGCTGGGATATCTTGGGGGCGGTTTACTTTTTCTGATTAATGTGCTTATGTATCTCAAACCAGCGCTGTTTGGAATTCCGGATGGCGCTATGGCTGTTCGCATTTCATTTTTAACGGTAGCCATCTGGTGGGGATTGTTTACGATTCCGTTGATTAAATGGGTTCCGGAGGTCAAGCGGGAGCTTCCCAGAGATATTAATTTTGTGGCGGCCGGTTTTAAGCAGTTCGGAAATACATTCCGGAAAATTAGGCACTTACGGGTGCTGTTCCTGTTTCTCATCGCGTACTGGCTCTATATCGATGGAGTAGACACAATTATCCGGATGGCGGTTGATTATGGAATTTCCATCGGATTTGAAGCCTCGGCACTCATTATCGCTCTGCTTATCACACAATTTGTTGGTTTTCCTGCTGCGCTGGTTTTTGGACATCTCGGCAAAAAGTGGGACGTGAAGAAGTCGATTTATGTTGCCATCGGTGTATACCTGCTTGTAACGATTTATGGTTCAATGATGACTCGCGAGGTGGAATTTTACGTGCTCGCAGTGGTGATTGGTTTAGTGCAGGGCGGCATCCAGGCGCTGAGCCGGTCGTATTATTCCCGTCTCATTCCAAAGAATCAGAGCGGGGAGTTCTATGGCTTTTACAATATGCTCGGGAAGTTTGCGGCGATTGTGGGCCCCGTGTTGATAGGTGTCGTGGGATTGATTGCGCACGATGGTTTTGGCCTCACAGAAAATTTATCGTCCCGGATTAGTATCGCATCAGTATCCATACTCTTTGTGATTGGGGGGATCTTGCTTTTTCTGGTTGATGAGGAGCGCGGCAGACGTGAGGCGAAGGTATTAACTGAAGCAGGAATCATCACTGAAGACTAAACCTTCTTCTCGTTCTGTCTGTATAGACTCTGCTTGAAATTCTCAAAATCGTAACCTAAAGTGAACTGGTTTTACTGGGGGAAATAACTACTCTGAACATATGAAAAGAATATACATATTTGCGGGGATTCTACTTGCTTTAAGCGCACTTTTATTTCAGTGTGGCGCCACAAGTCCCGGCGGACCATTAGATCCATTGCCTTATCCACAATATAATCCAACTGGAGTCCCCGAGCGGTTTTTCTTCGCTGACAGCCAGGTAGTTATCGTTGCAACATTGAGTTTTATTCCTACCGGCGCAGATGCGCAGGGACGACTCACCGTTGATACCAACATTCAACTGGAGGTCACGAATAATTCGAATCAAGATTATCAAATCGAGGGCGATCGCATTACGGTGTACGGAGCGCAAACAGAGTATCCCCTTGCGACAGTCGGCCTTGATCCACTGGGAACAACACAACAGCGGCAAACAATAAACGCCGGTACATCAGCAATATTACATTACGGCAATATGGCGATTGATGGTGAAATCACTATTCCATCAACGGAAAATCAAGCGTTTGTACAGGTGGGACTTCTGCTTGGGGGAAATGAGATAATTGTCACGTCACAAATGGCAAACATAAGTGGATGAATGTAGGGGAGATTACGTTTTTTGAAATGCGTTTTAAACAACTTGCATCGAGCAAGAAGTGAAAGCGAGCACACGAATAAATGAGGGAGCATACAATGAACAAAATAAATAGAGTACTTTCTGTTGCTGTCGTTGCATCCTTTATGGTTTTGTTGGGGGCCAACCTTTATGCCAGCGATACAGCAAAATTATCGGTGGATGGGATGACCTGCAACGGATGCGTTAAATCAGTGAAGTCGGCATTGGAGAAAGTTGACGGAGTGGAATCAGCACAAGTTGATCTAAAATCCAACTCTGCTGTGGTGGCCTTTAATCCGGAGAAAACCACATTAGAAACCATGGAAAAAGCCGTCGCTGATGCTGGTTACTCTGCAAAGCCGCAGTCAGAAAAGCAGACGGACAAAGCAATGAAGAAATCGACTGATTCAAATACAATGGAGAAGATGGAGCCCGATCAGGCTGATTAAGACTACAATTTTCTCTATACTCATGAAAACCGCCCCGGTCGCTTTCTGCGATCCGGGGCGGTTTTGTATATACTACGGTCGCTTTTTAATAATTAAAGAGCAGACAGGGAAGGAAAAACACCTCAACCCTCCAATACTCTAACACTTCAACACCTCAACACTCCAACACCTCAACACCGCAACATTTCGACATTTCGACACTTCAACACTTCAACACTTCAACACATCAATATTTCGTATATTAAACAATTCGTTTTACAATTTGACAAACGTCACTTTTCTTGTATATTAAAACCAGATAATAAAGTCTGATATATGATTTATTCCAAAGCCACAGAATATGCACTCAATGCGCTCGTGTATCTGGCAGGTCAGCCGGAGAAGAGACAATGCGGCGTAAACGAAATTGCAGATGCACTCAATATTCCACAACATTTCCTTGGGAAAATACTGCAGGATCTGAGGAAGCACGAATTTGTTATTTCGACCAGGGGACGTTACGGTGGATTTCAATTAGCACGATCTCCGGAGCAGATTGGAGTGTATGACATAGTGGAATCTCTGGAGGAGATCCAAAAATATGAGAGGTGTATTTTTGATGAATTCGAATGCACCCGTGACCGGCCCTGTGCGGTTGTCTGTGATTGGAATGGAGTGAAAAGCCGGATCTCACAGTTTTTGAAGAAACACTCCATTGCCGATCTTTTGGAAGTCCAGCAGTTTCGTATAGTAAACCAACTCTGATTCCCTAAAAAATTTCAAAAATAATGTATAGTATACTTGACATTTGAAAACAGATATTATATAATTGAATGTAAAGAATACTATACTAGTAATCGGAGTCACGTGGAACTGAAAAACGGACTGAAACAAGCGCGTACAGCCAAAGAGATGACTCAGGAAACGCTGGCAAAAAATGTAGGAGTCACGCGCCAGACCGTCATTGCTATTGAGCACGGAAAATGGGAACCGTCCGTGAAACTGGCGCTGGAAATTGCCGATAAATTGCAGCGCGATATTAACGATCTATTCTGGCTTGATTCCAAAGGAGAGACCAAATGAAACTTCCGTTCAGTTATTATTTGTCCCGGTTATTACTGGCTTTATTTTTTGGAGTGTTGTTTTTGTTCATGGGCGCCTCTTGTGGGTTTGCAGGAGGGACAGCTGTTCTAATTACTCTCGTGTCCTGGTTTCGCACGCCTAAATCAGGCAGATATGTCGTGAATCCGGGAAAGGGTGTCCGGGCGATTCAGCGCGATGCACGAATGCAGCAAATAGTTGATAAAGCCGGCCGAAATGGCTTCATTGCTCTGAATTTATTATTTTTAGGTCTCGCCGCGTATACCAAAATTGCAGGAATTGATTCAATCCCCACCTTTATCATTGCTCTTATGATTGGTGCCGGGTTTGGAGTGTATTTAATTTCCGATATAATTTTACGGGGGTAACAGATTCATCCACAGTAGTCTACTCATTTTGACGTATCAACAATCAGGTTGATCCACTCCATATAATCCTTCGCGGTGGCGGAAACCCCGCATCCAGATTGAATAGACAGTAAGTTAAACCGGTGACCCAAAGAAGTGGGTTGGACAGGACCGTAGTACAAAAACGGTCAAGGTCTTACCAATACTTTTGTGCGTGAATTACTCAATCTGGCACGATTACTGTAAATACATTAATAACACATTCATACGGAACCAGGATATGGAACGATTTGCATTCTGAACTTGATCAGTCAAATGTTCGCTTTCCCGCGGAGGAAAGCATTTTCCGGTGGATTAATTGCTTGTTGAACCTGTGAATACCCGGCATCCTGTTCCAAAGAATGAAAAGGTGACTGAATGAATCTTATTAATTATAGGAAAATAATACGAGAGCGCCTGAAGATAGTAGCGATATAATAATATCGGTTTCTCTCAGCCAGAACACCTGTGCCCGAAAGATCCGGGCACGGTTTCACTGGAAACGAATACATTCGCTCCCGTATTTAGAAAGAGAATAATAATGACACATACACTCTCTGCATATGTGCTTGCTGGCGGTAATAGCCGGCATTATGGTACCGATAAAGGCCTATATCAATATCAGGGCCAAGCCCTCATCAAATACCCGCTTACTTTGTTGTCGGAAACGACTTCTCTGGTTTCAATTGTTGCCAAGGATGATAAGGAATTTCAATGGCTCGGATATCCAGTGATCAAAGATATGGTTGATCAGCAGACCCCGCTCGTTGGCATTTTATCCGGCCTTCTGAATTCTACCACTGATTGGAATTACTTTCAGGCATGCGATATGCCGTTTATGCAATCTGGTATTTTCAATGTGCTCATCGAACGGATAGAGGAGATTAGCGAAAATCCCGACATTCAGGCGTTTATTCCACTGACTGATATCGGACTGCAACCGTTGGCAGCTTTTTATCGAAAAAATTCCATAGATGCACTCCGCGAAGCGATTCACAATAATTTGAGTGTCAAGGACTGGGTAGATACATTGCGCGTCGAGACCATCAATTTTGGAAATGCAATGTCGTTTAAAAGTGTTAACCAGGTTGAAGATCTGCATGCCGTTCCTGCTTAAGGACAATTTCGGCCGCCGGATGAACTACCTTCGTCTGGCGGTCACTGATCGTTGTAATCTGCGGTGTCAATACTGTATGCCCGCTGACGGGATTCCATTTATACGGCGGGCAGATCTGCTGACCTGGGATGAAATGGAGCGACTCAGCAGAATCTTTACGGAATTGGGCGTAACCAAAATCCGGATCACTGGGGGAGAGCCGTTTGTCCGATCGGGATTAACCAAGTTTCTAGCGAACGTACGACACTTCTCCAAACCACCAGAGATCGGGATCACGACGAACGGAACACTATTGCGGCAACATCTTCCTGGCTTAACAAACGTTGGAGTGACCAGGCTCAATATTAGTCTCGATAGTTTGCATCCGGCAATTTTCCACAAGATTACTCGCCGCTCGAATTTCCAGGAGACGCTGGACGCAATCGAGGAGGCATACAACCTCGGATTTCAACTAAAGATCAATATGGTTGTGCTGCCAGGGACAAACGAAAACGAAATCCCTCACTTTGTCCGGTTAACGCAAGATCGGGATATTACGGTACGTTTTATCGAACCGATGCCGTTCAACGGGGATGAGATTTCGGCGTTAAATCCCATCATCGGTGATGACGTTCTGAAGAGAATACAGAGCGAATTTCAGATTCATGCGTTAGGGAAAAATGACTCCCAGGTTGCTACGCTTTTTCAAATACCCGGTTATATCGGTAAAATCGGGATTATCTCTGGTTGGTCGCGCTCCTTCTGCGATACGTGCTCAAGAATACGCGTTTCCGCTTCTGGACAGATGCGCACCTGTCTGTACGGTAAAAATGTCCTGAACTTAAGATCGATGCTTCGTCACGGAGCAAATGATAACGAGACGAAATCTGCAATTATCGAAGCAGTTCAACATCGCTATAAAAACGGATTTGAATCCGAGGTTGCACAGAATGAAGTGCCGTTTGAGAGCATGGCGGCGATAGGAGGATAACTTGTAAGTTGTTTGTGGTTTGTTGTGTGTTGTAAAACTATGATACAGGATTCTTAATGGAATTTAAGTACGCATTTAATCTTGGTGAGAGCTCATCAATGAGTGGTTTGATATGATCAATTTGCTCTTGAGAAATAAGGCCGCGATTAAATGCTCTTCGGAGCCAGTGTTTTGTTTCGTAAAGCGATCCGCGAGCTATTTTGACAAATCGTCGATTATCACGAAACGATCCACGACCAACACCTTCAGCTATATTAGCGCCGATACTGTCTGCAGCTCTTGTGATTTGATTACCTACAGTGAACTTGACAAAATTTTCCCACTTCTCAACCATTTTCCAGATAGTATCCGCCAGGTTTTCGGAGAGCTGGTAAACTTCGAGGTTTTCAAACATCGTCCGTTCCATAAATTTCTCCCAACTTATCGACTAAAAAATTACCATGCAAAAACTTGAGACTAATATACTACAAACAACTAACAACCAACAACGAACAAAATGATTGACCAAACCTGCAAACCGTTAAAATTATGAAGCAGATAGAAAAAAATAATATATCCAACACCTTTGGCTGGAGCGAATTCAGCGGCGCCATTGGCGATCTGGGTACGACTTTACCGCTGGCATTTGCGCTGGTGATTTCCAATGGGTTTCCTGCTGCCAGGATATTTCTGTTGTGGGGAATTGTTTACACGATTACCGGATGGTATTATAAAGTGCCGGTGAGTGTCCAACCGCTGAAAGCGATGGCTGTTATTGCCATCACCGCGGGATTTTCAGCTGGAATGCTCTCCACAGCTGCGGTGTTGTATGGATTACTCTTCATTGCTTTATCCAGCACCGGACTTATAAAATGGTTACAGCAGTGGTTTTCCCAGGCGATTGTGCGTGGTATCCAATTGGGAATCGGTTTGCTCCTGGCCAAGAAAGCATTGGCGCTTATTTATCAGAAGACACTTTTCCTGAATGGGGCACTTCCCGCCGGAAACTGGATTTTGCTGATGGCGCTGGGCACGCTCGGGATTTTGATCCTTGGAAAATATCTTTTCAAGCGCCCGGTTGCTTTGATTGTCATTGGTGCCAGTGTTGGGGTGAGTTTACTCTTTGGGATCCGTCCGGGCGTTTTAGAAACTGCAGGAAGTGCACTTCATTTTACTCTCCCGTATTGGTCCCAGTGGTGGGATATCCTGATCTTGCTGATGATTCCACAATTGCCGCTGACATTGGGTAACGCAGTCTACGCTGCCAATGATGCCTGCCACGAATTCTGGGGGAAGCAAGCCAGAAAAGTCTCTGCACCGAAACTTGCCGCATCTATTGGAATGAGTGATGTGTTGATCGGACTTTGCGGCGGTTTTCCGATTTGTCACGGTGCAGGTGGAATTGCAGCGCACAACCGGTTCGGCGGTAAAACCGGTGGCACGACTATTATCCTTGGAATTGCATTTATTGCACTGGCGCTGGTTGGCAATCTTAGCACTTTTCTGTTTCTTATTCCCATTCCGATCCTTGGGACATTATTGTTGTTCGATAGCTGGGCGATGATTGTTTTAGTGCGTCGTCTGGTTGATCTTCCGCAGGTGATAGTGGCAATCACGGTCGGATCGATATCTCTGGCGACACATAATTTAACTATTGCGCTCATCGCGGGATTGATTGTCGAACGAATTGTGGCACTGGATACAATCAAAGAGCAATTAAACAGAGTGCAAATCAGGGCCAAAATTCTTTCCAGCGGAATTATTCCCACTCACGAAGACACTGAAGGATAACGAATGATCAACGTCAGCGAAAAATCGAACACACTACGCTACGCCCGGGCAGAAGGAAAACTCAAGGCCTCACCCCAAACTCTGCAAAGGATTTTACATCAAGCCGTTCCCAAAGGTGATGTCCTGGCTACCGCACGAGCCGCAGGGATTTCTGCTGCAAAACGTACCAGTGATATCATTGTCTTTTGTCATCCTTTGCCGCTGGATTGGGTTGATCTCTCGTTCGAAGTGAATCACGATACGCTCAAGGTTATTGCCGATGTTGAAACCGTATGGAAAACCGGTGTGGAGATGGAAGCGATTACTGCGGTGTCCGCCGCGCTGCTGAATGCTTATGATATGCTGAAACCACTCGATACGGAGATGTCCATCGGTGAGATTAAAGTCGTGAAAAAAAGTGGTGGCAAATCGCAATTTCGCGAGGAACTTGAACGGCCACTGAAAACCGCTGTGCTTGTGATTTCGGATTCGACATTTGAAGGGACACGCAAGGATAAATCCGGCCAGGTGATCAAGGAAATGTTGGAAACCTTGCCGGTTGAATTGGGCGCATATGAAATATTACCTGACGATGAAAATCAAATTCGGGAACGTGTTTCATCTTTGGTGAAACGTGAGAACTATGATTTAGTGATCACCACCGGCGGGACAGGTTTTGGCCCCAGAGATTATACACCTGAGGCGATTAAACCGTTATTGGGTAAAATGGCGCCGGGCATTGTGGAAAAACTCCGTGATTACGGAACACAACGGACTCCATATGCTATGCTTTCACGGGAAATCGCCGGAACGATTGGTCAATCGGTGGTGATTACTTTACCAGGCAGTTCCAATGGTGCACGCGAGTCGATGCAAGCGTTGTTTCCGGGCGTGTTACACATTTTCCCGATACTTTGGGGAAAAGGGCATGGATAAGATGAAAGACGAAAGATGAAAGATGAAGGATGAAAGATGAAAGATGAAGGATGAAAGATGAAGGATGAAAGATGAAAGATGAAAGATGAAACCTTAATTCTTGAATCCAAAATACAGCAACACCACAACACGGCAACACAGTTTCTAACTCAAACACTAAGAAAATGATTTCAATCCAGGAAGCCATCAACATTATTGACAGCAAATTACCGGCGCGCAAAACTGAGGAACGCGCGCTGACGAAATCTCTGGGATATTATATAGCCAAAGAGTATTTAGCGCCTGAGCCGTTGCCAGGTTTTGATAACAGTGCGATGGACGGTTTTGCGATCGCATTGGATGAATCAGTATCTCCGGAGCTTCCGCTCAAAATGCCTGTCATTGGTGAGTCTCGGGCAGGAATTCCGTATACGAATGAGTTGCAGGCAGGCGAGGCGATCCGGATTTCCACAGGTGCCGTTGTTCCGGAGGGAGCGACCCAGGTTGTGCCTGTTGAAAACACCGAGATGGAAAACGATGTGGTGGTTATTCACGAATTGGGTAAACAATACGATCACATTCGGTTTGCAGGCGAAGAGATCGCTGTAGGCGATAGAATTGCAAAAAAGCACGATCAATTAACCCCAGCGATGATCAGCTGGTTTGCCGGATTTGGCATTCAAACTGTTGAAGTGTTCGCAAAACCGAGGGTTGCAGCCTTAACCACCGGACAGGAATTAGTCGATCCGTTTGACAACCTCGAATTGGGTAATATTCGCAACACGAACCAACTTTCTCTTGAGCATTTTCTCAACTCCATCGGAATTGGAGCTGTGTACAGCCATCAGATCCCTGATACATTAGAGGAGACGAAACGAATTCTAAGGGAAGCAGAGCAAGTTGCAGATATCATCTTGGTGAGTGGTGGTGTTTCGGTTGGGCCGCACGATCACGTGAAAGTTGCTGCAGAGGCAGTCGGCTTTGAACAGCATTTCTGGAAAGTGGCGCAAAAACCCGGGAAACCGCTTTATTTTGCGACCTGGAACAATAAACTGCTCTTTGGACTGCCGGGAAATCCGGTATCCACGCTGATGAGTACGCTAATATACGTGTATCCGGTACTTCAATATTTGGTTGGAAATCCGAATCAAAATCTGCCGGCAGTAACGGCACATTTATCTCAGAATTATGAGAATGAAGAGATCGATCGCACAAAATATCTTTTCGTAAAATTTGCTTCCGAGAATTCAGAACATTTGATAATTGAGCCAGCAGTTCATCAGCGATCACACATGATGTCTGGCGTCACGACCAGCGATGGATTTATCGTTATTCCAGCCGGCACAAATATGTTAGACTCAAATAATCCACAACTCGTGTATCTCTTTCCGTGGAGTGATTTTCCTGAGCCATTACAAAGACCAAGGATTATCCAATGGGACGAATAGAAGCGATTTGCATCAGCGCCAAAAAAGGTCGTGTCAAGAAGCCGGTAAAATCTGCCGAGTTTCGTATAAATCACGGCATTGTCGGTGACGCACATGCCGGTGATTGGCACCGACAAATCTCACTGTTACCGTTGGAAAGCATTAATATGATGCGGGAGAAAATTCCAAATCTCGCGGACGGTGCCTTTGCGGAAAACCTGATTACCAGCGGTCTCGAATTTACAGATGTGAAGGTTGGCACTCAATTTCATCTCAGCGATTCCATTCTCCTGGAAGTCACACAAATTGGCAAGGAATGTCATAATTCATGCGCGATTCGTACCCGCACCGGGGATTGTATTATGCCCAGGGAAGGGATTTTTTGTCGGGTGTTACGCGGTGGAAAACTCGCTCCAGGAGATACTGTCGAGATTGTTAAGCAGTTTACTAAAAAGTCTGTTCTGGAATAGGTAAATACAAATTTTCCATTAGTACCAAACTTCAGTCAAGTAATTGTTTCCTTGCTTCCCGGAGATTCCGTTTCATTCTATCTCCGGCTAGACGAATTATGTTCCGTCCCGGCATACCGAGACTCTAGTAGAATCCCGCCCCGGCGGGATGGAAGGTAACTCGAGTAGCCTGAGATGAAGTGCAACGGAATCTCAGGTGAACTTTGATTTACCGAAAGTTCAGTATTTCTCTTAACAAGACAAAAACACACCTTTTAATCACCTATAAAATCAACATTTTACCATTTTCTTATTTCTGAAAAATATTACATATTAAAATCTATATATTTAGAAAACTCTATGTAATGAGATACAACAAATACCGAGTTTCGTGGCTCTTAGGGTTGGCATAGTAGTTGATAAAGTATAGAGATATAGCAAAATAGCTTAGCGATTGAATACGTATTACTTACTGAAAATAGCGTCTCTGTTTTTATTAATCCTCTGGACGGGGATTAGTCTTTTCCTCTGGTGTTTTGGAAGACAAAGTCAGACCTCCATACAAATGGAAAACCTCAATTCGTTGCATAAATGGATTGAACTGAAGAATCACAATTTCAAAGCAAAGGGGAGAAATATGAAGTTTCGAATTTTCTTATTTATCGCACTACTGGTGCTAAGCGTTAGCGGATTCGCTCAACAACGTTCAAGTTTGTTGAAGGGTTGGGTCCATCCTGGAAATGAAATAATCAAAGCAAGCGGATACGACGGAGCGCAAAGTTGTACAATGTGCCACCAGAATGCGCTGGATGAAATAACTCACACCGTACACTGGAATCTGGCCACGCCCGTCCGGAATGTCCAGGGACTGCCGGATAGTTCTGTGTGGGGGATGATAAACCGGGAATGCGCTTTAGCCGGCTCAACAAGTCCATCAAACTGGGTTGCCGCTACCGATGGCAAATTCAGTGTGCAGTCAGCCGGATGCGGTATTTGCCACATTGGTGCGCTTCCGCAGCCGCCAATGCCAGGCAAACCGGCCACTGAAGCGGAAAAGAACACCGTAGATTGTCTGGTCTGTCATGCCAAAGAATACGATTGGACAAAAAGAGCAACCCTCGTTACCGATTCCACTGGAACACACTGGGGACAGGACAAATCTATCGGAGCGGCGTTGAGTATCACAAAAACTCCAACCAATGAAGCGTGCCAGAGATGTCATGAGCACTCGTTTTCCCACGATTACAAACGGGGAACTCCATTTACTCCGGAGAAAGATGTACACGCAGAGGCAGGACTAGAATGCGTGACGTGCCATACGACAGAACATCACAAAATTGCTAAAGGCATGAATGAATCAGATATGGTCGCGAATGATCTGCCGGATGTTGCAGTGTCGTGTTCAAATTGTCATGGTGAGCATCCGCATCACGGGAAAAATGCCGAAACACTGAATGCACATATCAACAAACTCGCGTGTCAAACCTGTCATATCACCGAAACGAGTGGAATCGTCTACGAGAACTGGGGAAAGCCGGTCAAAGATGATATTAATGGTCAATACAGCGAATTGTCCAAATTTGATAAAATTCCGTCTAACCCGGATCTGTATGTTCCAACTGACAGCATAAAAATGGGATCTCCCTCGTACATTTGGAATGCACCGAACACACCAAATCAAAAAAATGCTCAAAGTTGGATGGCTTTTGCTACTGCAGATATACATACAGCCAACGCAAAGATTTTCCCGGTCCGGGGATTAACCCAGGTTATGTTATTCGATAAAAACCTGAAAATGTGGCAAGCGCCCGGAATGGCATTTTTGAAGGAAGATCCCCAGATGGCAAACTTCCCGCTCCTACTGGCTCCGAATCGGGAAGTTTACAATAAAACCGGTGATATTAAAAAGGCGATTGATGCCGGGATGAAACCGTATGAATCCATGGGACTGAAGTGGAGCGGTGAGTGGATGCCAATGCAGGTTCCAGGCACATCTTATATTTCAGTGAATCACGGGATTCAAAAAGATGGATTTTCGTGTACTTCCTGTCATTCCAAAGATGGCGTTATGGATTTTGCCAAACTCGGGTATACTACCCAGCAGATTGAAATGCTTGAGCAGAATAAATAAAGTACAGTCAAAATTTCCGGATGTCTTGAGACGAGTTATAAAATGTAGGGCCACGCCAAGCCTGACCTGAGCAGTCAGGGGCGTGTCTCTTCATCGTAGTGGTAATGATACCTGATTATTAGCATCTGGTTTTTAACTTGGCAATAACCCTAGTGTCAGTGAGTATCTTACAGCGTCTTCACCCACGGCAATTTGTATTCCGTATAAGCATCACCTGTTGGCGGGAAATCTTCAGGATTGTCGAGAGTTCCGGTGGTGATATCGATTTCACCAGTGCGTTTGACCGCTTCGTAAGTTAGTGATGAGCCGCAATCGGGACAGAAGGTCCGATGTGCCTCAGTGTCGGTTTTATATCGGGTGGGTTTTCCTTTTGTCCATTTGAACGACGAATTATTTACAATTGTCCACGCGACCGCTTGTGCGCCAATGGCTTTCCGACAATTGTTGCAGTGGCAATTCGCATTCACCCGCGGTTCGCCAGTGAACTCATAACAGATGTTGCCACAATAGCAACCGCCGGTGGTTTTGGTTGAGTTCATCTATAATCTCCTCTGGTAGATTCTTGATCTCTCAAACAGTTAAAACCAATTGATCTTGGATGTATATGCATCGTTCCCGGGCTATAGACCGGAGTTATGGGAATGTATTAACGAAAAATATCATTAGCACCTGACTTTAGTCTGGTGAGAAAGGTACACAGAAAACGGCTGAAACCGTTTTAACGGTTTTTAGCTGTTTCCTCCAGAATACCTCAATAGAAAGTCTGGTGGAATAACACGGAGCTCATAAACGTATCTGTCGTATTCACCTAAGATTTCACTGCGTTGTATCTTCGGCTATGCGAACTAGTACCGTCCCATAAAACGGGGACTCATTTTGAATCTGGCGACTGCCAGATGGAGAGAAATTTGATTAGTCTGAGATGAAGTGCAACGGGATCTCAGGTGAAGTAGGGGATTACCATTCGGCAATAAAAAAAGCGCTAATAGCCATTGGAGGGCTGTCAGCGCTCAAAATATAGTGCCGAGGGCGGGATTCCTTCGGGAGGAGTCTCTGGTGAGAGAACCCGCACGATCTTGCAACAAGATTGATAAGTTGGTGTTTTGATCAGAATTGTACGAAATGAAAAATATACGCGAAAAAGAAGTTCGTGATAAAAGTGCCGAGGGCGGGATTCGAACCCGCACGATCTTGCGATCACTAGACCCTGAACCTAGCGTGTCTGCCAGTTTCACCACCTCGGCATCTCACTTGTCAAACATCGCGTAAAATATACAATCTCTGATAGGGATGTCCAATATTAAATGTTGATATTAGTACGGTCTGCGGATAACTTTTCTGCTGCTTTGGGAGGTGTATATTATGGCTGATGATGATATTAAAATTGTGGCACGCAATCGTCGGGCGAGACACGACTACAAGATCCTTGATACGTACGAGGCAGGGCTCGTGTTGCGTGGCAGTGAAGTAAAATCCGTCCGAGAAGGCAAAGTGAGTCTGGCAGAGGCGTATGCCCGGATTATCGATGATGAGGTATATCTCGTCGGCGCCTATATCAAACCGTATGAACATACCGGCGATTACGATCAACCTGACAGCCGCCGGGATCGTAAATTATTGTTACATCGCAGAGAAATTCGCGACCTGAAACGACACATCGACATTAAAGGGAACACACTGATTCCACTTTCGATGTATTTCAGAGATGGATATGCAAAAGTGGAAATCGGCGTGGCAACTGGTAAACGAAAATATGATAAACGCCAGGACATGAAAGAGCGCGATGCTAAGCGCGAAATGGACCGGGCAATGAAACATTACAAATAAGGAGTTCACTGTTTTGTCAGCTGAGCAACGGAAATTTCCTGATTTAAAGACCCAGATGGACCTCTATCGGCGTGGGGCTGTTGATATTATTCCAGAGGAAGAGTTGGAAAAGAAAATCGAACATTCCCGGAAAACCAAAACTCCACTTAAAGTTAAACTAGGTCTGGATCCGAGTCGACCGGATATCCATTTAGGACACACAGTGGTGCTTCGCAAGTTACGCCAGTTTCAGGATTGCGGACATCTGGCGATCCTGGTGGTTGGAGATTTTACGGCCACAATTGGTGATCCCAGCGGAAAGAATAAGACGCGCCCGGCGATGACGTTGGAAGAGACGCGCGAAAATGGTCAGACTTATTTTGATCAGGCATCGATCATTCTGGACAAAGAGAAAACGAAAATCGTATACAATTCCGAATGGCTTGAAAAACTGTCGTTCCGCGATGTTATCGAGATGGCAAGCCATTACACGGTTGCCCGAATGCTTGAGCGCGATGATTTTGAGAAGCGTTACAAATCCGGTGAGCCGATCAGCGTGCATGAATTTCTATATCCGCTGGCGCAGGCAATGGATTCGGTGCAACTTCAATCGGATATCGAGTTAGGCGGAACAGACCAGACATTCAATTTATTGGTTGGCCGCGCGTTGCAGGAAGCCTACGATCAGGAACCACAGGTTATCCTGACCACGCCGCTTCTGGAAGGCACTGACGGCGTGGAAAAAATGAGCAAATCACTGGATAATTACATCGCACTGGAAGACTCGCCCAACGACATCTTTGGAAAAACGATGTCCATTACCGATGAACTGATTTACAAATATTTCGAGTTGCTAACAGATGTACCCGCTGATCGACTTACTGAAATCGAAGAGCGACTGGATTCCGGCAAAGTGAATCCGATGCATTTGAAACGGGAACTCGGGAAAGAACTGGTATCGCTCTATCACAATGAAGAAGCGGCTCAGGAAGCCGAGCAGCATTTTGATCTGGTCCACAAATCAAAAGAAATCCCGGATGACATTCCTGAGTTTACACCAGAGACCAGCAACGGTGAAGCCTGGATTGTCGATTTGCTCACCGGTTCCGAATTGGCGAGCTCAAACTCTGAAGCACGCCGTTTGATTAAGCAGGGCGGCGTAAAAATAGACGGTGAAAAAGTGTCAGATTTTAACCTGAATATTCCTGTGAACAAAGAATTTGTTCTCCAGGTCGGGAAACGAAAATTTGTGAGGATTACACCATGAAAATCACTGCCTTCCGAAAATTTATTGCTGTACTTTTACTTGTACCATTTATTTGGTTAAACGCATGTGCAAACACCCACAATGTCACTCCTAAATCAATCATTCTATTGATCAGTGATGGTAACGGCATTTCTGCCTTAACGGCGCTGAGATATACTTCCAATGATTTTGAATTCTCGCGGATGCCGGTCGTCGGATTGTTTACAACGCATTCTGCGGATCGCCTGGTGACAGATTCCGCGGCAGGGGCAACAGCATTTGCCACTGGATATAAAACGAACAACCATATGCTTTCAATCCTTCCGGATAGCACTACGGAACCAGAAACTGTAGTTGAGATTGCAGAAGAACTTGGCAAATCCACAGGACTTGTCGCCACGAGTCAACTCACACACGCAACCCCGGCAGCGTTTGCCTCGCACGTACCGTCCCGATATATGGAAATGGAAATTGCCCGCCAGGAAGTCACGAAAAATATGGAAGCTCTGTTCGGTGGGGGACAGGATTTCTTTCTGCGAAATGATTCCGCGGGAAACCTGGTGGATCAGATGAAAGCCAACGGTTATGCTTATGTCGATACCCGTGAACAGCTCGAGAAGCTTGATGCGAACAATACTGAAAAAGCGGTCGGATTGTTTGCGCCCAAAGGAATGAAGCCAGCAACTGAAGGAAGGTTACCGCTTTCACTAATGACTCAAAAGGCAGTGCAAATTCTCCAGCAGAATCCCAAAGGATTTTTTCTGATGGTGGAAGCTTCACAAGTGGATTGGAAGGCGCACGATAATGATGAAGAGGGGTTGATTGCTGAAACCAAAGATATGAATGGCGCATTGAAATGGATGCTGGATTATCAGGAAGAGCATCCGGATGTGTTGGTTGTGTGGGTTGCTGATCACGAAACAGGTGGGTTTGCGATTAATGGTGGCTCTTTAAAAAATCAAACAATCCAGACAGCATTTACGACCAATGGCCATACTGCCCAAATGATACCGGCTTTTGCCAAAGGACCTGGAGCACAGAGTTTTCAAGGCGTTTATGACAACACTGATATCGGGAAACGCATTATTTCGCTTATCAGAAATTCGCAATAACAGCATTTCTAAAAGCAAATTGAATTGATGAGGTGTGCACCGATACATCGGAAAAAGTATGGCGCGTCTCTATCCAGAAACTACTTTAAATTAATCAGCGCGTCTTTCTCTGGTATACACCGCTAAAAAGACACCCAATAAAATAAATATTCCTCCGAGCACGGTTGACTTTGTAATGGGTTCATCGAGTAAAATCCACGCCAGCGTTGAAGAACCTATTGGTTCTCCAAGGATTGCAATGGCGACGATAACCGCAGGCACATATCGCAATGCATAATTAAAGGACGTATGTCCGATAATCTGCGGCACAACTGCGAGAAGCAAAAACATACTATAAGTCGTTAGTGAATAGCCGGTCCATTGGAATCCTCCGATTAACGCCATAATAACGAGTAAAACCGCAGCGATGCTGTACGTCACGTATGAGTAAACCGTGGCGCTGATAGTCTGGCGTAATTGCCGTCCGGTGAGAAAATAGAGTGAAGCGAAAAAAGCGCCGGCCAACGCCAGCATATCTCCCAGAAAATGTGTCTCACTTTGAGCAAAGTTGCCCCAACTCATAATGACAGTCCCAAACAAACTGAGAAAAATCCCGACCAACACAAGTGAACGCGGTTTTTCCTTGAGAAAGATCCAACCAAGAATTGAAACCCAAAGCGGATTGGTCGTCACCAACACAACGCTGCTGGCGACTGACGTATATTTCAGGGAAGCAATCCAGGTGGCAAAATGAAACGCCAGGAATACTCCGGATAACAAATTCCAGCGAAATGTACTTGGAGTATAATTACTCCACTGACGCTTGACCCGGCGAATAGCATACGGTGACATGATTACCGTGGCGATACCCAGCCTGTATGCCGCAATAATTAAAGCGGGCGCTTCGTCAGCAATCCGTATAAAGATGGCTGCAAACGAAACCGCCAGAATTCCCACGATGATTACCAGATAATAACGCATAAGAGTAATGCAAGTTTACATTCTCCTGAAAAAGAATACCACCGGATTTCGTTTACAATTGACAAAACGTTCATCCCATCGTAAATATCACAAGAAATTAAACTCTGCGCACGAAGGCACCACCCGGGACGATCTTTATGAAGTGATGAATACTGCCCTGATTGTTGGCGGTTCAATTGTCATCCCACATCTGAGGTATGCGTTTGAAATATTGGACGAAATCTTGCCAAAGGATGACTTTTCCGGCGCAAAAAAGTGAAAAATACCATTTACCATTGGGAATAGAAGACAAGTTCTCTATATTTCAAAGATGAGAAAAAATATTGAACACTTATGAAAAGTGTTGAAATGATGAAGAAAGGATGGTGGATTTATGAGTATCCGTGTTGGGCTTAACGGATTTGGTCGGGTCGGCCGGTCAATCCTGAGGGCGGCAAAACAGACAAATGCGGACATCAATTTTGTAGCAATTAATGATTTATCTGATCCCAAGAGTTTAGCGACCGTATTGAAGTACGACTCAGTACACGGAATTTATCCCGGGGAAATTACGATCGAAGATGATATTATTACCGTCGATGGCGATCATATCAAAATCATCTCCGAGCCAGATCCGGCACAGTTGCCGTGGGGAGATCTTGATGTGGATGTAGTCATTGAAGCAACCGGACGTTTTCGGAAGAAAAATCTGCTGGAAAAACATCTCGAAGCGGGCGCACCGCAGGTGGTATTAACGGTCCCTGCCAAAGATGAAATTGATGCGACCATCGTGATGGGCACCAACGATAATTCGCTCACTGGTGACGAACAAATTATTTCCAATGCTTCGTGTACTACGAATTGTGCAGCAACGCTTGCCAAAGTAATCAACGATTCATTTGGTATTAGTCACGGGTACTTAATTACAGTACACGCCTATACAATGGATCAGCGCCTGCTGGATTACCCGCACAAAGATATGCGGCGGGCGCGTTCAGCAGCACTTTCAATTATTCCCACTACCACCGGCGCCGCGAAATCAGTTGGTGAAGTCATCCCGGAGTTGAAGGGGAAATTGGACGGCATGGCGTACCGGGTACCAATTCCTGATGGTTCTATTGTGGATCTGGCGCTCGAACTCGAGAAAAATGTCAGTGTGGAAGAAGTCAATAAGGCATTCCTGGAAGCATCAGCCACGAATTTAAAGGGATACTTGCAATATAACGAAGAACCGTTGGTTTCTGTGGATATCGTTGGTAATCGTTTTTCAGCGATTTACGACGCGCCACTCACCCGGGTTCTACGTGATAACTTCATTAAGATCTCTGGTTGGTATGATAATGAATCAGGGTATGCAATGCGTGTTGTGGATCTTACGCAAAAAGTTGTACGGCTTCGTAAGAGTAAATAACGTAATCATACACTGGTAAATATAAAAACGGCTGGTCTCAGTGAGATCAGCCGTTTTTTTTTATTTGTACTTCAGCAAATACATTACTGAGAATTTCAGAACCGTTTCTTAATACGGCTATTTAATTTGCTCAGGAAACGAATTGTTATAGATTTACGCAGCATTCCCCCAAGGAGGTTCTGGATTTGCCAGTCTCATACGCGGCGATTGTTTGTGTGAAAACTTCGTGTTTGAGTCCGGCAGCTGCCGGATGAGTTCGAAGTTTTTCCCAAGGGGATCCCGCTGGGGCTTGATTTTTTCTCTCCTTTTTTATCAAGAAAAAAGGGGAAAGAAGAAGAGGGTTTTATCACCATGATCTGAACCTCCCTCCTCTCCACTATTCGACGCCAGGGAGCGTACAACGATTCAATATTATGACCATAAGTTGTGCAAGTGGTTAGGATCTGCTCTTTCAATCGGAGCAACAGGAGGATAGGGTATTTCAGTGAGTGCCAGGCATCTGAGCTAATTTAATAGCCATATTTCTTAACAACGGCTCTACGTTCACAACAAGATTTATTTTGTATCAGGAACTCTCATCGACAGCATTTGCCAACTTTAATATCAAATCAATATATGGGGTTGAGTGGTTGTAACGCCAAATAACTCTTCTTTTATTTTTTGTACTTGAGTTCGGTCGCCACCCGTTTTTGTGTAAGTAATTTGCGGTGGAGAAAATCGCATCTTCTTCGTTGTATAAATCGATCTGTCCATCTCCATTCCCATCCACGGCGAACGCGTTAAACGAAGACGGTAAAAACTGAGGCATTCCGAAAGCGCCAGCCCATGAACCCTTGAGATTTGTGATATCCACAACACCCTTCTGATCGAGTTGAAGCAATGTTTTGAGCTCATTGTAAGCCCACGCTGATTTTTGCTCGGCGCGATCTTGTAACCAGTTTATTTTTCTGAGCCGCTCAATTTTTGTCAAGTCAGGATAAATGGAATCCAGTTCTGTCTCAAGACTTTTTAAGTTCCATTCGGTGTTTGCAAGAAAGATGGAACTGAATGTATAGAGCACCGGATGATGTCCGCCACCTTTTCCAAACCTTGATTCCACGTAAAGAATGGATACGATAACATCTTTGTCGACCCCGTAGGTTTGCTCAACTGAGTCAAATGTGTCCTGGTGTTGCGCCAAATAGTGACGGCAGCTCCGAATGGCGCTGGAGTTAAACATTCGCTCGTACGGATCTTTGACTTCCTTGTGGACCAGGTTCACTTTCGCCAGCCGGTCATAAAATTCACTGGTATTGGGATCGAAAAGTTTCGAGAGATACTCCGGCGAAAATCCATCCGAGGCTAATTTGATCACCAACGGTTGATAAATAGTGGTTGCAGCATTGGCTTCTTCTGCTGGAGGCGTAGGCGCAAATAACTTCTCTGGAGAACTTTGTATCACTGCACTGAACACAAGCAATGCTATTGTGTATTTGAGTATGCGTTTCATAAAAGACCTCGATCAGGCGTCTTTGAAGTTATGCAATCTGTAAAGTGGATCTGATCTTGATTCAGTCTGACCCGGTAGTTAATATCTATTGATTTGAATCTCGGGGCTATAATACCGTGAATGAATATATAATACTGTGACTTGTATAACAATAATTCTATGGGAAAATCGAACAGGAAATTATGCCGTTTGTTGAATTACAGAATCATCGATTGCATTACCAGCAATATGGGAGCGGTCCGCCGTTAATTTTTTTGCACGGTTTATCCTTTGATAGCCGGATGTGGAACGAGCAACTTGCCTATTTTCAAAATTCGTATCTTTCCATAGGATTAGATTTTCGCGGCCACGGATTTTCAGATGCGCCTGACATTGAATATTCTCTGGATACTTATGTTGCAGATGTTTCAGCGCTCATGAATGATCTGCATTTGCCATCAGCACAGATTGTCGGTCTCTCGCTGGGAGGCGCCGTTGCGATAGAGTTCGCTTATCGCTATCCTGACCGGGCTGATGCGCTCGTGCTTGCTTCGAGTGCATTAAATGGGCATAACTGGTCCAACGCGTGGAAAGAGGTGATGCGCCGGGTGCGCTCTGAAGGAACTGAGAAATCAGTCCAATCCAGTCTGCGGAAATATTGGCTGCAGGATCCGATGTTTGAAGGCGTGCGGGGACAACTGAAGTATTCGGCTCTGTTGCGGTCAATGGCTGAGCAATTTAGTGGAAAACCAATCATGAACGGTTCATTAAATACGGATGAAACAGCATCTGCAGAGGATCGGTTGAGTCAAATAAAACAACCAGTCTGCGTGATGAGCGGTGCTGAAGATCGGTTCGATTTCAAGCAGATTGCCAGAAAAATGGCGGCGCGATTCCACCGGGTGGAATGGCATCAAATTCCGGACGCAGGCCATATGCTGAATTTAGAAATCCCGGATCAGTTTAATGCAATCGTTGAGAGTTTTTTATCCAAAGTCGACGCCGGCGGTATTTAACTTTTGAAAAGACGGAAATAGAAATAATGGCAGAGAGTTTGAAACAGGATCATACTGATTCCCCCAGGGATTTCAAATCGTGGTTGGGTATCACCGAACTTGAGAAGCGTCCCGGCGAATATAGCGCACAACTCCAGATAAAATCTTTCCATAAGAATAGTTTAGGCTGGATTCACGGTGGTGTGTATATGTCGTTACTTGATACCGTGATGGGAAATGCAGTCTTGGCACTCAAGGAAGAGAACGACTGGGAATGGGGCGCGACGAGCAGTCTTTCTGTTCAATTTCAGCGACCGGCAAGAGGAAGCGTTATCATCGGTAGTGGTGAAGTGACTAAAGTTGGCCGCCACCTTGTCTATGTTGAGGGAACCATCTTAGACGAAGATAATACTTTGCTTTGCCGCGCAGTGGGCACGTGGTTTGTTGGCACCAAACCGGAGCAAAAATAAGTTTTGGACACGATTAACAGGATTTACTGGATCACATAAGAAGATAAAATGGCTATTAAGATAGCTCTGGCTATGATCGATCGCACGGTCCAATAACCCCCACTTGTCCTCCGACTCGTCGGAGGACGTTCTCCCCCTTCGTAATGTCTAGACCGGAGACATGGTTAACACCTGTTCGGGGAGATGGTTTACACTGATTCATTGCTCTTGTTCGTTAAGGTAATGGTTCGAATCCGTTGATGACAAAAGAAAATGGCAGACGTCTGGCGAGCCGAGCCCGGTCGGATCGCCCCCCGATATCCGCTGAACGCCTTTCCGACGGGGAAACGCTGCCCCTGCCACCTGACGTCCCCGCGGGCGGTGACGGTCCGGGTGATGTCGTCTGGACCGTATGGCACGGGGGCTGTTGCTCGGGGAAGGCGCGCGGGCTGGGCTGGTAGCGCGTCGCCGGCGGGGCCATCTCCAGGGCCTGATGCGGGCGGATGGTGTTATAGCGGTTCCGCCACGCCGCCAACCGGGTGTGGGCTTCGTGGTGGTCATGGAACTGCTCGTGATCCAGCACCTCGGCTTGCAGGGTCCCATTAAATCGTTCATTTTTGCCCTTGCTCTGGGGCTGCCCCGGCGCATCAGCCAGACCGCCAGCCCCGTATAATACGGGCCCCACTCGCGCCAGCCGAGACCCGCGCCCCACGGGGGCCCGTTATCGCACAGGATAGCCGCCGGCACCCCATAGCGGCGAAACACCTGCCGCAGGTGCGCTTCGACCGTCTGCCGTTGCTGATCGGGGCATGCCGCGACCGTCAGGCAGAAGCGGGAATGGTCGTCGATGAGGGTCAGCGGATAACAATAGGCGCCGTTGGCCACCCGGAATTCGCCCTTAAAATCCAACTGCCACAGTTCGTTCGGGGTCGCCCGTTCAAAGCGCTGCCAGTGCCCCCGGCGCGACGGATCCGCCGGCGGGGCCAGCAGGGCATGGCGCGCCAGAATGCGGGTGATGGTACTGGCCGCGGGAATCTGCGCCGGCACGAGTGGGATCTGGCCGGCCTCGGCCTGGTTTAGCAGGTGCCGGCGCAACTTGCGCCCGCCCCACCCAGGATCGCGATGGCGGGCCTCCACGATCTGTTGGACAATGGCTGGTGGGGTGGTGTTGGGGCTGGTGTGCGGACGCCGCGAGCGTGCAGCCAGCCCGTCGAGACCTTCGGCCTGGTAGCGCCGTAACCATTTATAGCCCGTCGGGCGACTGATGTGATAGCGCCGACACAACTGACTCATATTCGCCTCAGGCTGTGCCGCCAGTTGAACAAATTCAATTTTCAAATCCATGATCGTCTCCGGGGTTTTCCAGGGCATCCTACCCTCCTTTTTAGGAGAGAGCATACAAAAATTGATGCCAAATCAAAGTGTAAAGGATGTCTCCGAACACCTGTAAAGGATGTCCCCGGTCTATACACGTAAGGGGGAGAAGACAAGAGGGAGTTTATTGTTTGAGCACCGTCGAATCTTTGGCACGGAATAGAGTCTTCATCACCTGAGACTTGGATAACTAAATCCAAAGGTTCCTGCGTTAAATTAAGAGTCGTAATATTTTTTTAATCCCGTTCATCTTGTAAATCCTGTCTGCAATTCAAGAAAATCTGATGGAAAGCCGGTATTGAATTACGTATACTTTCTAATTTCACAATAGTAACCGACAAACAGAGGAGCAATGTATGGCGTATTTGGAAAAGGTCACTTCGGCCAAAACCGATTATTCGAACTTAAACTATTCTTTGGTCTGTCTCGGGATTTTTGAGGACAAGGAATTGACTTCAGCGCAGCAGAAATTTGATGACGCGGCCAACGGAGCGCTGAGTGATGTGCTCGAGAATGAAGATTTCCGTGGCGAAAGCGGTCAGGTTGAAGTTTTACATTTCACTCAGGAAAACTTGCCCAAACGTCTTCTGTTAGTCGGGCTCGGCAAAAAAGATAATTTCAATTTGAATGAAATGCGTAAAGCGGCCGGGACTGCTGTCCGTAATGCACAGTCCAGGAAAATCGAAACTTTTGCCGTCGAACTGTTCGGAAGTGAAGCATCCGATAATTCGATCAGTGAACAAACACAGGCGGTCACTGAAGGTTTAATGCTGGGATCATACCAGTTTACTGAGTATAAAACCCAGGATAAGGACAAAATTTTTCTCTCCAAGGAAGCAGTCATCCTGAGTGAAAATGAAGTGAACTCGAAAGATATAGAACGCGCAAGTGCCATCGCACGCGCTTCGATGTTTGCCCGGGATCTGGCGTCATATCCCAGCAACGAACTGACACCCGGCCGAATGGCTGACGAAGCCAAAAAAATTGCCAAACGTGGTGGGTTCAAATGCACTGTCTATGATCGGGAGCAGTTTGAAAAAATGGGAATGGGTGGACTTGGCGGCGTCGCGAAGGGCACCGATGAACCGCCTAAATTCATCCTGATGGAATACAACGGTGGAAAAAAAGGTGATGCACCAGTCGCATTTGTGGGAAAAGGAATTACGTTTGATAGTGGCGGTATCTCAATAAAACCGTCAAAATCCATGGATGAAATGAAGTTTGATATGTGCGGCGCAGGGGCTGTCCTTGGTATTTTCCATGCCATTGCAGATCTTAAGCCCGAGATCAATGGCATTGGAATCGCCGTGAGTACTGAAAATATGCCTGGTGGACACGCCTACAAGCCGGGTGATATCCTGAAAGCCTATAACGGCAAAACCATTGAAGTTCTTAACACAGATGCCGAGGGTCGTCTGGCACTTGCAGACGGTTTATCATATGCATCGAAAGAATACAATCCGAAATATATGGTCAACTTTGCGACCCTGACAGGTGCAGCAGTTGTCGCCCTTGGACATCGTGCAACCGCGATTATGGGGAACGATGATGACTTGGTGAAGGATATCATTGACGCCGGCGAGTACACTGGTGAACGCTGCTGGCAACTGCCGCTCTGGGACGATTACAGCCAGGATATGAAAAGCGAGATTGCCGACGTGAAGAACATCGGGCTCCAGGGAGCAGGAACAATTACCGCCGGAGCATTCCTGAAGGAATTCGTGGGTGAAACCAAGTGGGCGCATCTGGACATCGCCGGAACCGCGTGGTGGAGTGAAGACCAGCCATACGTACCGAAAGGTCCGTCAGGAGTTGGTGTTCGCCTGATTATGCGCTGGCTGGATCAACTACCGAAATAATCGATTACTCCTTAGTCGTAATTTCTTGAGGCTCTGCAGGCTGCATTGCCTGCGGAGCCTATTTTTTTTCTTATCAATCTGTTGATCATTTTGAAAGTGTAGGAGGGAATTGAATTCTTTTTTCCACCTCCCAAAACCACAAAACCCTCGAAGCCGGACACTTCAAGGGTTTCCCAGGAGCGGAGGTGGAGGGATTCGAACCCCCAAGGGCGTGAGCCCGGCGGTTTTCAAGACCGCTGCCTTACCAGTTAGGACTACACCTCCTGACCGGCAAAAATATATTTGAATTCCAGACAGGATACAACGAGAATTTACCATATTCCTCGGGCTTTTAGAGTGTGACGCAATGTAATATTTCCCTCAGCGCTTTTCAGGTAATATTCATGCTTTGCCGCTGCTGATTTCGTGGGATAGGATTCAGTATAGATAACCTTGAACGGTCGATACGCCTTTGTTGAGCGCACCTTCCCGGCATTGTGTGCGTACAGCCGCTGCTGGACATCTCTGGTGTGTCCAATATAGTGAAAATTCTGAAGTTGACTTTTTAACACATACACAAAATACATTGAGCTACCCGGCGGTTTTTCCCTTGGGGATCCCTACGGGGCAAGACCGCTGCCTTACCAGTTAGGACTACACCTCCTGATCGGCAAAAATATATTTGAATTCCAGACAGGATACAACGAGAATTTACCATATTCCTCGGGCTTTTAGAGTGTGACGCAATGTAATATTTCCCTCAGCGCTTTTCAGGTAATATTCACGCCTTGCCGCTGCTGATTTCGTGGGAGAGGATTCAGTATAGATAACCTTGAACGGTCGATACGCCTTTGTTGAGCGCACCTTCCCGGCATTGTGTGCGTACAGCCGCTATTGGACTTCCCCTCATTAATCGGGTGAAGATATATTTGTTTTCAATTGAGGATACAACGAGAATTTACCATAAAACCCTGGACGAACGGCGAGAACTCTTCGAATAATTTTGCTTTACGAATTTTGATTATAAAACGCGATAAAAATCTTTGGCAGTTATTTGTGTTCGGGTTTTCTTCGTATTTTTCTGTTCTGAGTTATAAAGTCAACGTGATGTTTCCACGGCAATCGGTTTAGACGCGCAAAAATCGCAGTTTTATTCGTTAACCTGTTCATGGTTGAATTAGAGGTTCAAAAACCGTTACATCTTGGAATATTTTATGTCATAATAATTTTATACTTGTAATATTAATTTTACTTATTTGATTCATGGCTGATTAAATAAGCCGACTACGCGTGGCTGTGCGCCGGGTCACTCACATGTATATTGATTATATCAACCATCTGGCACAGTGTTTGAGTATTATAATAGCAGTTATGAAGAAAACACAAACACAAAAACGTGGATTACCAACTTGCAGGAATGTTGTTGGATGCGAATTCGAAAGAAGTACAAGGTTTATGTCTCATAGCTTTATCAGGGCTTTTGATTTATGTGTTGATGAATATTTTTCACTAGAATCAGGTATTTCATTTCGTCCATTTTCGACAGGGGTTTCAGTCAATTTCTTTACTGAATTTGGGCAGGAGTGTGTCAAATGAGACACAAACCCTCTGTCCCGGATCACTCGATCGGTCACCGTACCGGCGAACAATCCGCCCGAGTCGAAAACCATTACGGGAGGAATTTGCATCTCAGCAAGACCCTGGGAGTCTATCTGTGTGTTTCTTCGATTGTGAATAATGATCTAACTCTTACTGGGGAGCTCGAAGCAAAATGCCAATCTCAAGACACGGAGTAGCCAAACGATTCCTTGCTGATGCCAGATTACTGCTTATCTGTATTCTCGGCCTGACTTTTGTTCATACCGCTTATGCTGCCATTCCCGACGTGGTTTTCACGGTCGGTGATGTCACATCAACTTATAATGACACCATCAGTGTTCCGGTTCAGGTTTCTGATCTGACTGGAGACGGTGTGGTAAGTTATCAATTTCAACTGGCTGATAATTCATCTAATGTAGCATTCGCCGGCGTCGACATCTCTGGAACTTTGAGTAGTTCGGGAACCGTAATCGATAACCCTTCAAGTACTACAACGAGAGTGAGTGGAATGTTCACCTCGGCTCTCTCGGGCAGTGGGACGCTGGTGAAGATTTTGGTTGTAGCAAATAGCGCCGGTTCTGCTACGATAACACCAACCAATGTGGTATTCAACACAACAAGTTTAACCAATCTGAATTCAGGAACTCTCACCGTTGAAGCACAAAACAGTGCTCCGGTAATCGATCCGATTGCGGATATTTCATTTCAAGAGGATAACTCCTACACCTTAGATTTGACGCAGTACGTTTCCGATCCTGACGAGTCAATCGACGCGCTAACCATCTCTGCACAATTGGTCAGCGGTAGTGGGTTGAGCATTAATCAGGATACGCAAAATCACACGGTGACGTTTGTCCCGGATGCGAACGTATACGGGGCCTGGGAGATTAATTTGCAGGTAGAAGATTCTGGCGGTTTAACTGCTAATCAAACTTTTACTGTTAATGTCACCGCTGTGAATGATGCGCCTGTAATTTCACCGGTACAGGATCAGTTGATGGGCCAGGGAGAGACTCTGGTTATCTCACTGTCTGCCCAAGATGCTGATGGAGATAATCTGACTTTTAGCGCATCCTCAAATACGAGTGAAGTTCAGGCCTCCGTGAGTGGATCTGATCTGACTTTGGTAGCAGATGCAGCATATGTTGGAAGTGCTACGATCCAGGTATCAGTTTCTGATGGCACGGCACAAGACGGCACCAGCTTTCAGGTGGACGTCTCTCCTGCGTTTACCGCAGGTGATGTCGATGACAATGGGGCCATCCAATCCTACGATGCGGCGCTAACGCTGCAATATTCTGTGGGAATGGACCCGATACCCCAGACTGATCCGCGTCCCTGGGAAAACTGGCGGTTAACCCGGGCTGATGTAGATGGCAACTCAATGGTTGCGGCGTATGATGCGTCACTTATACAGCAACGTGTAGTTGGAATCATCGCTGAGTTCCCGGTGGAAAGTGCTCCCAAAACGCAGCAAGTCCAGATCCCGCAAGATGTAACGTTCAGTTACAATCAGAACGGTCGTAATTTGGAGCTGTATATAGATCAGGCCGCGTCTCTGTATGGTGCCAACCTGGAGGTTATCTATGATCCGGCGAAGGTTCAGTTGACAACGGTTGATACCACAAGCCTGAGCGCGGAATATCGTTACGAAGTGAATACCGTTAGTGAAAATGATGTCTGTCTCGGGATGATGATCGCTGAGCCGCCAAGTGGTGGTGGGCTTTTTCTTTCACTGGGGATCAATGTAGTGGAAGATACCGAAATCGAAATCCACGAGAATATAAACGCACAAGATACCGTGATCACCACGGTGCCGATATATTTGAATACGACGGGAACGGTTGACAATGGGGAAGTCCCGACAAATTATGTCTTGGAGGATAACTACCCGAATCCGTTCAATCCCACGACGAATATCTCATATGATTTGCCAAAGCAAACATATGTATCACTGGGGATTTATAACATTTTAGGCAGGCGAATCGCAACGTTAGTAAATGAAACACAAACAAGTGGACGGCACGTGATCCAATGGAACGGGAACGATGACTTTGGCAACGAAGTCAGCAATGGCGCCTATTTTTATCGCATACAGACACCCGAATTTAGTGCGGTGAAAAAAATGGTTTTTATGAAATAAACGAACGTCAGCACACATATTGGTTTACCAACCAACCGTCCTCAAAAAAACGCTCCTGTTTTCAGGGGCGTTTTTATTTCTGTTTATTCTTCACAACTCCAATTTTTCCAGAGATGTTCATGTCGAACAGAAATGTTTCGATAAATTCTGAATCATATGATAAATTAAATTATAGGCATTCTTTTAAAGAAAATAATATGGCAATATGGGACGAATAACTGATCAGGACAATTTAAACCGGTATTATGAGAACCTCGCCACGAAGGTAGCTGGCTGGGATCAAAAAATCGGTCACGCCCGGAAGCGGCATGCACTTTTGCGGGTCTTCCCGGTAGATCAATTAGTTGGATTAGTACTAGTCGTCCCGGCAGTTGTGCATTTACTCATTAGTTTAGTGAACGATGATCAGGTCTCGCGCAAAACCCGCTACAAAATATACCTGGCCCTCGGCTATTTTATTTTTCCACTGGATTTAATCCCAGAAGCAGTGGTTGGTCCAATCGGGTATATCGATGATGTGGTGATTGCACTGAGACTAATTGATACTATTTTGAACGGCGATAATGAGCAGGAGATTGCTCGTATTGGCGAGTTATGGCAACGTTCACCTGAAGAACTGGATAAACTCCGCACACTTGTGCGCAATCTTGATTTGATTCAGCACTTTGGGAAACGGATCAATAAAATTTTTAAATAACAGTGTTCGAAATACTTTTCAGGCACTTTTGGGGAACGAATACCCCTTCAAATCGAAATCAAGCGTAATACCAAGGTCGTCAGCGTAATTTTCCAGGAGAAGATACATCTCTGCCATATCATCTGATCGATTTGTCTTCTGGCGGATTGTAGATGCATTCGGCATTCCTTTGAGATACCAGCCAATATTCTTTTTCATCAGCATGGCAGCGAGCCGTGAATTCTTCTCTTGTTCCTTCAACTGCATATGTCTGACACATTGGTGCAGCCGCTCAGAATAGCTTGGTTCTTCAAGTAATTCCCCTGTTTGGAGATAATGGTTTATCTGATCGAATAGCCACGGATTTCCGAGGGCGCCACGAGCAACCATTACTGCATCGCAACCTGTTTCATCCAGCATTTTTTTCGCATCTTCAGCAGACATAATATCGCCGTTACCAATAACCGGAATACTCACCGCCGCCTTTGTTGCAGCGATTATGGACAAATCCGCTGGTTCATTGTACTGCATTGAGGTGGTACGCCCGTGAATGGCGATTGCCTGAACACCAGCGGCTTCCATCAATTGAGCGTACTCCGGAGCGATGATCCGATCTTTTGACCAGCCACTCCGCATTTTAACCGTGACTGGAATTGATACCGCCTTCACAACCTTTTGACACGATTCTTCCACCTTTTTCTGATCCTTCAAAATAGCTGAGCCGGCCCCTTTTTTTGTTACTTTCGGAACCGGGCAGCCAAAGTTCAAATCAATCAGGTCCGGGTTGAATGATTCGGCAAGGTAGGCGGCGCTTTCCGCAAGAATGTCCGGATCATCACCAAAAATCTGAATCCCCAGCGGACGTTCGCGATCCTCAAAATACGTCATCTCGAGTGTGCGCTCATTTTCCCGAATAATGCCGTTTGCGCTCACGAATTCTGTATAAACCATTGCGGCGCCGTGTTCACGACAAATAACACGATAAATGTGATCGGTGACTCCAGCCATCGGCGCGAGAAAAGCCAGACCATCAAATGTAATGGGACCTATGTTCATAGCAGTGGAAATTTAGAAGCACTTTTTACCAGTCGCAAGGGTCTGTCTTGGGAAAGTTCCTTGAAAATCACTTTTCAATCTAACAACTTACTCTTTACAGCGACTGTAATAGATGAGATAAAGGTTGATTTTTGTAAAAAATAATCTAAATTTCTAAGACTTTGGAATTTAAAGACAAAGAGGTATAGAGATGGCAAAAGTTTGTGATGTTTGCGGAAAAGGCCCAAAAGTTGGAAATAATGTGAGTCACGCTCACAACAAAACCAAACGGCGTTGGTTACCGAATTTACAGCGGGTTCGTGTCAATGTGAATGGTACAAGAAAACGGATGAAGGTTTGTACATCCTGTCTGAAGCAGGGCCGGGTTACCAAAGCCATTAGCGCCTGATTCCCGTACAAAATTTGTGATGTGAAAGCCTCCTGAGTTGGGAGGCTTTTTTATTAGGTGGTTATTTTTCGTGTAAGCAATTCGATCTATTTCTGGCAGCGAAAAAACCGTTTGATCGACCCTTTCAGGGTCTGCTGACCCCTGAAAGGTGCGATGATACATGCTGCTATCTTTTGCCACCTTCCGGGAAAAATCAGCTACCCGAAAGGTGAGAGTGGTTTACCCGCTAAGTTACTAGCAAAACCCGGTGGGTAGCTCCCAAGTCTTCAGCTGTGAGAGACGTATTTTTCAGCAGCTTGTAAAAACGGGCTGATCGGTAAGGAAAGTTTTTCGTGGTATTAATGTTATAACCAGATTATCCCGGTTGAAACAAAGATAAGTCCTATGTGGATTTTTGTAACTCAATGATTTTCTGTACGGTACGGAGATCCCTCACTTCGTTCGGGATGACAATTTTTACCATGAGAGGGGAAAACTGTTGTGGTTCTAATACCCTCCAATTGTCCTCCGATAAATCGGAGGACTTTCTCCCTCTTGATTGTATAGACCGGGGACATCCTTTACAGGTGTTCGGAGACATTCTTCCTTGCCAGAAGTTTAGAAGAATGAATCCAGAAATTCTTAAATTAAGTTAATAATAAAATTTATATTACCATAAAATATTAAGAAATACGTAAAAATAAGAGGGCAGACTGGTCCCGACACATTTAGAAAGTCGTGAAGGGGCCAGTCTGCGGAAGAAGGCTTCTTTCTTCGGTTTCATTTCGTCAACAGCACAAACGAAATGAAATTATTTCATCTGCCTGCGGATGAACGCCGGCACTTCGAGATCGTCCTCGAAATGCATAATTGGTTTCTGTTGCTCAGCATTATCGTTTGAGCCGTTCATCTTTTCCTGTCGCTCTTTTTCCCTCCGTTGATATGCCGGAATATCCAGATCCCCATTAGTTTTATCTTCGCTGGGTGCTGTGGAAATAGTCCGAGTATTTTCTTCTCTGGAATACCGGTTCAAATTATATCGTTCCTTATTGAAGCCAGTGGCAATCACTGTGACGTTAATTTCGTCGGTCATATTTTCGTCAATAACCGCTCCAAAGATGATGTTCGCGTCTTCGCCCGCTTCTTCGTAGATGATAGAGGTCGCCTCGTCGACTTCCATCAACGTCATCTCTTCGCCGCCAGTGATATTTACCAGTACGCCCTGTGCTCCTGTAATTTTGATATCGTCCAGTAATGGACTGGAGATAGCCTGTTGTGCCGCCAAAGCCGCTCGCTCTTCGCCTGTTGCAATCCCGGTACCCATAATCGCGTCGCCCATACTTTCCATGACCGTACGGACATCCGCGAAGTCAAGATTGATCAAGCCCGGTGTGTTGATCAAACTGGAAATGCCTTTGGTTGACTGCATTAAAATACTATCAGCCATTTTGAATGCGTCAGTGACTGATGTTTTCTTGTCCACGATGCTCAGCAACCGCTGGTTCGGAATTACGATCAGTGTATCAACGTGATTTTTCAACTCCTCAATACCGGCTTCTGCACGTTTCATCCGCTTGGGACCTTCGAACAGAAACGGTTTGGTTACGATACCGATGGTCAGGGCATTCAGCTCGCGGGCAATTTCTGCCACAACTGGTGCGGCGCCGGTTCCGGTTCCGCCGCCCATTCCTGCGGTGACAAATACCATATCTGCTCCGGAGAGGGTGCTGGCCACGTTGTCGCGGTCTTCCTCAATTGCGCGACGACCAACATCCATATTTGCACCTGCTCCAAGACCTTTTGTCAGGTTTTTCCCGATCTGCATCTTGGTGGTGGAGTTATTGCTGTCCAGCGCCTGCGCGTCAGTGTTAATGGCGATAAATTCCACACCAGTTAACTGAGCGCTGATCATTCTGTTGAGTGCGTTACCGCCGGCTCCACCGACGCCAACAACCTTCATTTTGGCTTTCTGATCGACGAAATCATCGAATTCAAATAACATGCTGTCCTCCTTCTTTTCCTCTTAGTCTTCTGCTTGTATTGAAGCCTTTTCTTTTGTTCGTTGTCTTCACGGTTTGCCCGATATGTTTTCTAAAAAAATTCATTAAACCAGTCCTGCATCCGATCTTTGATGCGATCGAAAAGCGTGGATTCATCCCCGCGGAAACTGCTTGCCGAATGCTGATTGTCCAATCCGTATTTCACCAGTCCAATGCTGGTTGCGTAAATCGGACTGGTGCTGTCGTCGATAAGTTTTCCAAACGGTTCCGGATGCCCCAGTTTCACCGGGGTGTCGAAAATTTCCTTCGCCAGGTCCAGTGTACCGCGCAGCAGTGAGCCGCCGCCGGTGATAACAACGCCGGCCGTCAGGTGATTCCAGTATTCTGCCTTTTGAATTTCCTGCTTCGCCATGAGCAGCATCTCTTCCATCCGCGGTTCGATGTACTCGGAGAGCATCGCCTGTGAAATTTCTTCTTCTTCGCGGCCGCCAATGCCCTGGAAAGTGAAAACCGTATCGTTACCTGCCAGCGATGCTCTGGCACAACCATATTCGCGTTTGATCTCTTCGGCTTTCTGCATCGGTGTGCGCAGCATGTGCGCGATGTCTTTGGTGACGTTTTCACCGCCGAGACCGATAACGCCGGTGTGCTGGACGCCACCTTCATAAAAAACAGCCACATCCGTGGTTCCTCCACCGATGTCGATCAAGGCAACGCCAAGATCTTTTTCATCGTCGTTCAAAACCGCATACGATGATGCCAGCGGTTCCAGCACCAAATCCTGTACAGTTAATCCTGCACCTTTGATGCAATTCACGATATTTTTTGCGGAAGTAATTGCCCCGGTGACGATATGAACGCGTGCCTCCAGGCGTTGGCCAGTCATACCGATCGGATCTTTGATCCCGGGCTGGTCGTCTACGATATATTCCTGTGGCAGGATGTGCAAGATTTCCCGATCCATCGGCAATGAAACCCCTTTTGCCCAGTCCAAGACACGCCGAACGTCGTGTTCTGTAATCTGATTGTTCTCCGTGATTTTTCGTTTCCCGACCTTCGAAATCGCGATAACGCCAGTGCTGTTTATGCTTCGGATATGATCGCCGGCAATCCCGACATAAACACTGTCCACATCAACGCCAGCCATCATTTCCGCTTCCTCAACTGCTTTCTCAATGGTATTGATGGTCTGCTCGAGATTGACGACTACACCTTTGCGCAATCCTTTGCTTGGATGCTTGCCAATCCCGATGATATTGAAGGATTCGTTTAAGTCGTCGAGTTCTGCAATGAGAGCGCAAATTTTTGTGGTGCCAATATCCACACCGCAGATTATTCGTTTGCTCTGGACTTTTTTTGCCATAATTGTACCTCTTAAGTCCGTTCGTGCACGACTACCTGTTTGCGGTAGCGTAAATCAATGTAATCGTAATCCGCCCAGGTTCTCCGGTTGCCGAGGGTATTCCAAAACGCGGCCAACAATTGAATCTTCTGGGACAGTTCATTTTGTCCCAGGTAGATTCTGGTTGCGTTCTCGGAAGTATAAATGGTGTACTCGTTTTCACGGTTGCTGATCAGCTCGGAGATCTGGTTGTGAAACCTGGGGTAATCGCGCTTGATTTCGGTTAATACATTGACCATCTGTGTTAATTTTTTTGTTGTGACCAGCGCACCGCTTGTGATGGAATCAGAAGCATCAAAGCCGGAAAAAATCGGTAACGGCAAACCCATTCCAACAGAAGAGGGGAGCGGCATCACGAATTTGTCCGCATCAACGCAAAGAAACTTGCCGCGGAGATTGAGATAAGCGATTGGTTCACGTTCTTTCACTTCGATGAAAAGTGTTCTGGGAAATTGCCGGCTGACCTGTACGCTTCTCACAAACGGATTTTTCGAAATCCGGGATTGAATTGAATCCAGTGGCAGATCAAAAAGTGATGTTTCAAACGACACATCTGCCAGATCGGCTACTTCTTCCCGGGAGAGCATTGAATTTCCGCTCACCACAACTTTTTCCAGCCCAAATAAGTTGATGGCGCTGGAGTAAGCCTGCAGACCGTAAATAAAAGCGCCGACGACAAGAATTAGTGCCGTGCTGATGCTTCCTTTGATTGCTATCGATTTGAATTTTTTATCCATCTCTGCTTTATGCTTTTTCCCGCGCTGAACGGTATTCTTCAAGAATTTTGTTCGTGAATTTGGTAATATCGCCGGCGCCGATAGTCAGGACGAGATCGCCAGGTTCCAGAACGGCCGCAACTTCCTTGGGTAAATCATCTTTGTTTTCCACGTAATGCACGCGCCGGTGACCGTATTCCAGGGCAGCCTCGGCAATCAGATTGCCAGTGACGCCCTCGATGGGTTTTTCTCTGGCGGGATAAATATTCGTGACAAAAAGGACATCCGAATGGAGAAACGCTTTGCCGAAATCGTTCTTAAAATCGCGTGTCCGGGTATACAAATGCGGTTGAAAGACTGCGATAACGCGACGATTCCATCCTTGTTTCGCAGCGGTGAGCGTGGCTTTGACTTCCGTGGGATGATGGGCGTAATCGTCAAAGAACAAGATGTCGTCGTATTCACCGCGCAATTCAAAGCGGCGATTCACGGTTTCAAATCCCGCAAGGCCGTCCACAATCTGCTCGAACGTGAGGCCAAGTTCCAATCCAAGCGCAATTGCTGCGGTCGCGTTCTTGACATTGTGTTCGCCGGGCACATTTATTTTGACCATCCCGTACTTCTCACCCTGCACAGCGACGTCAAACTCGCTGGTATATTTTTGATAGTTCACGTTGGAGACACGAACATCTGCCTGGGGCGAGAAGCCGTACGTAATAACGCGCCGTTTTAGCTTCGGCAGAATATCCTGCACGGATGGTTCGTCCAAACATGCGATCACCACACCGTAAAACGGCACTTTATTTGCGAATTGGACAAAAGCATTCTTCAGATCGTCCAGATCTTTGTAGGTGTCGAGATGTTCGGTTTCAATCGTGGTGATGAGCGCAATCGTCGGCGTCAGACTCAGAAACGTCCGGTCGAATTCATCTGCTTCAGCAACGACATATTCTCCATGTCCCAGCAGGGCGTTACTCTTCAAATTTTTAATGATACCGCCAATAATCAGCGTTGGATCCAGATCGCCTTTGGTCATCATGGTGCCGACCATAGAAGTTGTTGTTGTTTTGCCGTGCGTTCCTGCAACCGCGATACTGTATTGTTTCAGCTTCAACAACTCGCCCAGCATCTCGGCGCGACGAATAATCGGGATCTTGCGTTTTTGAGCTGCCTGTAATTCAGGATTATCCAGCGTTACCGCGGATGAATAGACCACGACATCACTGGCATTCACATTATTGGGATGGTGCCCTTCGAAGATGGTTGCGCCTTTTTCTTCAAGATGGCGCGTGGTTTCCGTCAGGCGGAGATCCGAACCGGTGACTTCAAAATTCAGGTTGACCAGCAGCTCGGCGATTCCGCTCATACCGATGCCGCCAATGCCAACAAAGTGTATCTTTTTAAACTTGCGAAACATCTGTTAATTCTTTCCTCTGGAGGCTAACCAGTAAATTGATTGGACAATATTATCTGTGGCGTCGGGCTTGGCCGATTTTTTGGCACATTCAGACATTTCCCGCAACCGGTCGGGATCGTTGAGTAAGTCATCGATCGTCGTTTCAAGAATTCCGGTATCGAGATCTTTTTGCTCGATGACGATGGCAGCCCCGGTTTTGGCGTAACTCACCGCATTGTAATACTGGTGATTTGCCGCTGCGGTGGGCAACGGAATGAGAATCGCCGGTTTACCAACGACGGCGAGTTCAGAGAGCGTCAAAGCGCCGGCACGGGCGATGATGACATCTGCTGCGCTGTATGCCACGGGAATTTTATAAATGAAGCCGAGTACCTGAATTTGACTATCCCAGGTGGAGAAGTGCTGATATTTATTGAGATTATTTTCTCCACACTGCCAGAGCAGGGAAGTGTTCTTCCGGTTTTTATACCAGGAGTAATTATCTTCCAGATGACGGTTAATTGCTTCCGCGCCCTGACTGCCGCCAACAACAAAGATTAGTTTCGATTCCACTGGAAAACCTAGCGTGGTCTTGGCAATAGCCGGAGTTAAATACTCTTCGAATTTCATGATTGGGTTCCCCGTGAGTCTAGTCTTTTTTTTTTATCGAGTCGTTCAGCGGCTTCAGGATAGGCCACGTGAATTTCATCCACCCGGTTTGCCAGCAGACGAGATGTAATGCCGGGATAGCTGTTCTGCTCCTGAATCAGTGTGGGAATATTTTCTCGCGTCGCAGCGAAAAGCGGCGGGCCGCTGACATAGCCACCGGTTCCCACCACCACATCCGGTTGAAACTCACTGATTATGCTTCGTGAGCGTCTGATACTGCGCCAGAGTTTCCCCGGAAAGGAGAAGTTCCTTCGAATCATCGTTATAATGCTGCCACGGTGAAAGCCCTGGACATCTATGGGATAAAAGGTTTCGCCTTTATCCGGCAAAATTCGTCCTTCCAAACCCTTCGAACTTCCGACGAACGCGATGTCCGGGGTTGATAATTTTTTGTCTTCAGCATAATCGCGCAAGCCGTCTGCGATACGCAAAGCAGGATAGAGGTGACCGCCTGTGCCGCCGCCGGCAAATAACACACGAATATTTTTATTGTTTACCATATCTCGTGCTCCACTTTTGCCGACTGCTGACTGGAAATGTTCAGAATTATTCCGATGCTGGCCATACTCACCACCAGTTGTGAGCCACCGTAACTGATAAACGGCAGCGGTAACCCTGTGGTCGGGAGCAATCCGGTTACCACGCCTGCGTGAATAATTGCATAGAGAAAAATTGAAACGCTCAATCCGGCAGCGAGATACGTTCCGAAAGCATCCGGCGCGCGTCTCGCAACCCGCAGCGATTGCAGAAAGAGCAGCAGGAAGAGAAACAACACAACCATTGCTCCGATAAATCCAAGTTCTTCGCCGATAATCGCAAAGATGAAATCGGTGTGCGGCTCCGGCAGAAAAAAGTTTTTTTCGTAACTGTCGCCGAGGCCCATTCCGAGTAAACCACCGTTACCCAAACTGATGAGGGACTGACGAATTTGATAGCCGGCATCGTGGATATCGGAAGTTGGATTGAGAAATGTCATCAATCGTTCGCGTTTGTACGCCGATGTCATCACGATTGAAATAGCCGCGGCACCGAATGTCATTGCGATGGTTGCCATATGCCAGATCTTGGCACGACCGAGAAACAGAATGAAGAAGGCAATGACCGCGATGGAGGCGGCGGTACTAAAGTCCGGCTGAGCCACAATAAGTCCCAGGCAGATCGAGATCATAATAACCGCTGGGAGAAAGCCGTGCTTGAAATTGCGGATCAGTTCCTTCCGCTGCGCGAGATATGCTGAAGCATAAATCACCACCGCGACTTTAGCGATATCCGAGGTCTGTAACTGGAGAAATCCCAGCGGCAGCCAACGTGCTGGTGTCGTAATATGATGGGACCAATAATAGCCAAGTGTTGCTAAAAGCAATAGAACGCTGCCGACGTAGATCAATGGGGACAGTTTCTGGTAGACGTGGTAATCAACGCGCATCGTGATGACCATCAGAATGGTTCCGATCAACAGTCTCATCGCGTGGCGTTGCAAGAAGAACGCTGGTGAACCGAACTTTTCCGCAGCAACCATCGAACTGGCACTGTAGAGCATCACCGTACCAATACCTATCAGGATCCAGGTAACAATGAAGATGGTTCGATCGTATGTTCCGTTGGACTGTTTCATGCGTTCAGCTGTTCCACCAGGCGTTTGAAATGATTACCACGTTCTTCGTAGTTCGCGTACTGATCGAAGCTGGCGCAGGCAGGAGAGAGGAGGACTACATCTCCGCGCGCCGCTACGCTGGCAGCGTACTCTATTGCTTCGGGCAAATCTTCGACTAACTTCACGTCAACTTCAGGCTCCAGCGCCCGCTGAATCACGTGGCGGGCTTTTCCAAGCGCAATAGTCGATTTGACGTGTTGCTTAATCAAGGGACTCAGCTGGGCGAAATCTCCGTTCTTGTCGTAGCCACCCAGAATTAAAATCTCAGGCTCATTAAAACTTTGGATCGCATACCGGACCGAATCAATATTGGTTGCCTTGGAGTCGTTGTAATAGGAGACTCCGCCAACCGTTTTCACAAATTCCAACCGGTGTTCAATGCTGGTAAAGGTTCGCAATGTCTGTCGTAAATGATTCATAAAACCCGTTTGGTCCGCCGGCGGAATAAACGGCGCCACCGCATTCAATCCTGCCAGAATATTTGCAAGATTATGCGGTCCCGGCAATTGACATTCATCGCTCCGGATAAACGGTTCAGATTCGTAATAAATGGTGCCGCCATCCCAGTGGAAGGGTGAGCTGTCGTATTCCGGGTTGAGCGAAAAGCCAACAAGATGTGCCGATGTCCGAAGATCCTTCAGTTCAGGGTCGTCAGCGTTGTAAATACAATATTCGGTTTCGTTCTGGTTCATCGCGATGTTGAGCTTTGCTTCGCGATATTCCTTCAGTGATTCGTACCGATCCATATGATCAGGCGTGATATTGAGCAACACACTTACTTGCGGGGCAAAAGTGGGAATCCGTTCCAATTGGAAACTGCTGACCTCCACCACAAAAATGCGCTCCCGATCGGTTGGTGTTTGTGATTCAAGAACTGCAGATGCGAACGGGCGGCCAATATTACCGCAGAGTTCGGATGAATACGGTTCAATCTGCAAAAATTCTGCAACCAGAGAAGTCGTGGTCGTTTTGCCATTAGAACCTGTCACGGCAATAATCGGATCTTTGACAAACCAGGAAGCCAATTCAACTTCGGATATCGTCGGGATTTCCAATTCCATAATTTTTTCTACCACAGGGGATGTGTTCGGAATACCTGGAGAAATCACGATCAAATCAGCCGCATAAACCCGTTCCGAGTGTTGGCCTGCTTCAAAATCGATACCCGTGGTCTGAAACCATTCTTCGGTCTCAGCAGAAAATGCATCTTTGGAAAAGTCAGAGACGAACACTTTGGCGCCATTCTCTGCGAGTAAACGCGCGGCAGCAAGCCCGCTGCGTTTTCCACCCAAAACGGTGACTGTTTTATCCCGCAATTGTTGAATTGATTCGGTTTGCATCAACGTCTGTCTTAGTTCTGAACAGTTTCGTGTGTGAATTTTTTGGAGAGCTTCCGTTCCTGCGAGTTCAGGATCTTTGAGAGATAAGCGTTCTCCCATTCTAATTTGTCAAGTGTCGCTGAGGCGAGCAGAGCCATCACGATAACACCCAGAAAAGCCCCCGCGATAAACGCGATTGAATACCACATATTATTGCTCCTCTTTCATTTATTATTATTGCTCCGTTACTACCGAATTTTAAACGTCGTCATCGTGAGTAAAGCCAGTAAAATGCCGATAATCCAAAATCGCACCACCACCTGATTTTCCTTCCAACCCTTGAGCTCAAAATGATGGTGTAACGGCGCCATACGGAAAAGTCGTTTACCTGCTCCGGTGCGTTTTTTAGTCCAGCGGAAGTAAGTGGTTTGGAGAATTACTGAAACAGCTTCAGCGACGAAAATGCCACCAAGGATTGGCAGTAAAAGTTCTTTGCGAACCAGGACGGCTATGGTCCCGAGTGCAGCGCCCGTTGCTAACGCTCCGGTATCGCCCATAAATACCAGGGCAGGATTTGCATTAAACCACAGAAATCCGAGAAGTGCGCCCATCAAGGCTGCGCAGTAAATCGTGAGTTCGCCGATGCCCGGGAGATAAATAATGTTCAGGTAATCGCTGAAATCGACGCGGCCAGAGAGATACGTAATTGCGGCTAATCCGAGTGTACTGATCGCCAACAAACCCGCGGCGAGTCCGTCCAGTCCATCCGTGAGGTTGACTGCGTTGGATGTTCCAGTAATGACTAACGCCACAACCGGGATGTAAAAAATGCCAAAGTCGATCTCTAAATTTTTAAAAAAAGGTACCGTCGTAACGGAATTAAAATCCGTGAATGCCGGATCAAAATAGATCCACGCGCCGATGAGAAGCCCAAGACTGAATTGCCCGATGAGTTTGTATCGCGCTATCAATCCCTTGGGATATTTCCTGACGGATTTGAGATAATCGTCGATGAAACCGATGATGCCCATCCACACCGTGGCAATCAAAATCAGAACCACATAAATATTCACCAGATTGGCAAAGAGCAGGGTAGGAATCAGCGTTGCGAGCAGGATTATAATGCCACCCATCGTTGGCGTGCCGGATTTTTGATAGTGTGTCTCCGGACCTTCTTTGCGAATTTCCTCGCCAATGGATTTTTCCTGCAGCTTGCGGATAACCCACGGCCCGAGAATAAAGGCGATGAACAACGCGGTAATAGCAGCAGCGCCTGCGCGGAAGGTGATATACTGGAAGATATTCAATCCTGAGATATAATCCCGAAGCGGATAGAGAAGGTGATAGAGCATCAGAGTACCTCCACCACGTTTTCAAGGTGAATACCGTGAGAGCCTTTCACTAGAATCGCGTCCCCGGGTTTAACAATACTATGAATCGCCTTAACGCAATCGGTATAATTCGGGAAATAATGCGTTTCAACGTCACCGGACGATCCATCTAAAATCAGTTTTGCCAGATCGCCCACACCAATCAGAATGTCGACTCCGTGTGTGCTTGCGTAATGCCCCAGTTGTTTATGCGCCTCTTCCCCGGTGTCGCTGAGTTCGAGCATATCTCCAAGGATGGCAATTCGGCGCCCGCGGACCGGCATTTTTTCCAACAGGTCGATAGAAGTGCGCATCGAAACCGGATTCGCGTTATAACTGTCATCGATGATGGTATAGTCTTCTTTGTCGATCACAGTTGCTCTGCCGGGAATCGGAGTAAACGCCTCCAGCGCCTGTTTGATATCTTCATCGTCGATGCCATAGGTCAGACCGACTGTGGCCGCCGCCAATGCGTTCATTGCCTGGAATTCTCCATACACCCGCAGCTGGATCGTGCCAATGGGTTCCACCTGCAATGTGACGCGACTAAATTCATCGACTCCCAGAATTTTCCCCTGGATATTGGCAGAATTTTCAATGCCGTATGTTACAACGTGCTCACTGACCGGTTGCATATTTCGCACAAAATCATCATCCACATTTTGAAACGTAAATCCATCTTTGGGCAGAGATTTATACAGCGCATATTTGGTGTCAGCGATGCCCTGAACTGAGTCAAAATTCACAGAATGCACTTCAGAAATTGTCGTGATAATCCCGGCAGTTGGTTGGGAAATTTTGCAGAGTTCTGCAATTTCACCTGGTTCGTTCATCCCGTGCTCGAGTACCCAGAAATCGTGGTGTTCTTCCGACTGAAGAATACTCAACGGTAATCCCCAGAGATTGTTGAAATTTCCCGGAGTACTTAAGACTGAATAATCTTGTGAAAGCACGTGGGTGATCATTTCTTTGGTCGTTGTTTTGCCGTTGCTGCCCGTAATTCCTAAAACGGGTCCGTCAAATTTGTTGCGGACAATTCCCGCCAAATCCCGAAGCGCCTGGTCAGAGTCATCAACGACCACTAAAGGCCAGTCACTGGCCGGAGCGGCAGTGGCAAACCAACGGTTTTCAACGATGGCAGCACCGGCGCCATTTTGCAAAGCCGTCGCCACAAACTTGTGTCCATCGGTTTTTTCACCCCGACGTGCAATAAAAATCATGTTGTCATCAATTCGGCGGCTGTCGATGTCAACACCAGCGACAGCGCCGTCGGAGGGCACATTCGTTATGTGCTGTGGACTCAGTTGCTTGAGATCTTTCCACGACAGCATCATTTATTTTCTTTCCTCTATGACTTTCAACACGACACTTTTATCGTGAAACGGCAGTTTTTCTCCCTGAATAATCTGATAGTCTTCGTGTCCTTTGCCGGCGATTAGAATGATGTCTGCCGGTTTTGCTAACTCGATTGCTTTATAAATTGCCAATTCGCGATCCGGTTCAATGACGGCGTCTCCACCCGGGATGCCTTCCCGAATCTCATTAATAATTTGTAGCGGCTCTTCGTTCCGGGGATTATCACTAGTGACAACGACCTGATCAGCATATCGAGCGGCAATTTCACCCATTTCGGGACGTTTCTGTTTATCCCGGTTTCCGCCGCAGCCGAACACCACAATAATTTTTCCCGATTCAGCAGTTTCCTTTTTCAAAAACCGGAGTTCCCGCAGCGCGGATTCCAGAGCATCTGGGGTATGGGCGTAATCCACAAAAATACCCGGAGAACCTTCTGGCAGGGGAATCCACTCAAGTCGTCCCGGTACCATTTCAATATTTTGTAAGCCGGTTTTTATAGCAGAATCAGAAATTCCGTGAACTTTTGCGGCTGTAATTGCAGATAAAATGTTTAATAAATTATAGCGCCCGAGCAGTTGCGTTTCGATTCCAATGGCCTGATCGGGAGTATGAACGCTTCCGCGTGAACCGTTAAAATCGGAATAAAAATTCTCAAAGTAGAAATCCGCGCGTTCATCGTCTATAGAATAGGAAAGAATAGCAGCCCGGGTGTGTTGCGCAAACCAGTCAAACTCTTTACTGTCAAAATTCAAGATAGCGTGCCCATCTTCTGTTAATTCCTGGAATAACAGTCCTTTGGCAGCGCGATAGGCTTCTTTGGTCTGATGAAAATCGTAATGATCGCGACCAAGATTAGTAAAAATTCCGGTGGAAAAATCGATGTCGGCCACCCGATCGAGCACCAACGCGTGGGAGGAGACTTCCATTGCAACAATCCCGGCGCCAGCCTCAACCATCTCTGCCAGAATACGCTGTATTTCCAGAGAATCTGGTGTGGTAAGATCTGTGGTATAAAATTCATCGCCGATGGAATATCCAAGAGTTCCGATAGTGCCAGACTGTCTGCCGGCGCTTTGAAATATTGATTTGAGCAGATGCACGACTGTGGTTTTCCCGTTGGTCCCGGTGACGCCAATAACAGTGAGGTCTTTGGCGGGATTGTCAAACCAATTTGCCGCCATTCTGGACAGTGCCAATCGTGACGAATTCACGATAAAAGCCGGGACCTGCACTGGTTCGGAGATATGTTCTGCCACCACCGCAACGGCGCCATTTTCGATCGCCTGGGAAATATAGTTATGTCCATCCGACTCTACTCCGGGAATCGCGACAAAGACGTTACCGTCCTGCACCTCGCGGGAGTCGAATGCGATTCCGCTGACCTCAATATCTTCTGCGGGAGGAAATTCAATTCCCTCAAGCAATTTGTGCAGAGAACGGGTCATCGCGATAACTCCAGTTTGCAGGTTATTCCAGTCTTCACGTGCACGCCCGGTCGCGGCCATTGGGATACGACTTTACCAGAACCATCAATATCAACTTCCAGACCGAGATCGTAGAGTTCTGTGATTGCCTTGCGTAAACTCTTCCCCCGGAGTTCAGGCATCCGTTTGCGGGTAATCGGATTCGCCGTTTCTGCCGGTTTATTCGATTGGTCCGTTAATACCATACGGGTATTCAGAGACACGGGTTGTTTCGTGGACTGTTTTACTGAGTATGAGCTGGCTTTTCGCGTGACGCGATTACTTGTTTCAGCACGGGCTGCCGTCGCATAGTAAGTGTCTGTTGAATTAATAATTTGTGTGAAGACTTCGTGCGCGATGGGCGCCGCTGCGTGTCCACCCCAGTGTTTGCCAAACTTCGGCTCATCAAGAATGATAGCGCAAAGAAGCCGTGGGTTATCTACTGGCAAAAATCCGATGAACGATGAGACATATTTCGTTTCTGAGTAATGACCATTAATAGATTTTTGGGCAGTTCCGGTTTTGCCAGCGATGCGCATGCCATCAATTTTTGCCAACGTTCCGGTTCCGCGTTCCACAACCTGCTCGAGCATATTTTTCAACGTATGCATCACTTTTTCTGACGCGACTTGCCTGATGACTTTCGGGGAAGATTTATAAACCACATCCCCGTTTTGATCTGTGATTTGTTTAATAACGTGCGGTTCCATCAAATAACCGTCGTTGGCGATGGCTGCAAACGCGTTGGCCATCTGCAAGGCTGTGACGGATACTTCGTGACCGATTGCAACGCTGGCGGGAGAAATTTCCGTCCATGTATCCAGATTATGCACAATACCGGATGATTCAGCTAACAGGTCGGACCCAGTTTTCGTCCCGAATCCAAATCGGCGTAAGTATTTGTAAAGCGCTTCCTGTCCGGCTTTTCTCGCCACCTTAATAATGCCGATATTACTAGAGTTTACGAGCACATTCTCAAAAGTAAGCCAGTTGTACGGTTTCCAGTCATGGATAATTTGATCTTCAATCTCAATCGAACCATTTTCACAATAAAATTGATCCGAAGGTTGTACCGTATTCGTCGCCAGCGCTGCAGTCGCGGCCACGATTTTAAAAGTTGATCCGGGTTCAAAGACATCCGTAATGGCCCGGTTTTTCATCGTTTCCATAGAAGCACGAGACGGATCATTGGGATCAAAAGAGGGCAGGGAGGTCATTCCAAGGATATCGCCTGTGGATGGATCCATCAGCACTCCCATACCTTTTTTTGCCTCGTAACGGTCCATGCCGCGCTTGAGTGCTTCTTCTAAAATGGTTTGGTAGTCAAAGTTGATTGTTAACTGAATGTCGTCGCCATTGACAGGCGGGATAGTGGGAAATTGTGGACTCGGCAGACTACCACCGCGACCACTCTTGCGAAGCGTGGTCCAGCCCGGGTGACCCTTTAAGAGCGAATCGTATTGCGCCTCGATCCCATAAGCACCCAAACCATCAACGTTCGTACAACCGAGAAGCTGGGAGGCAATTTCATGAAATGGATAGTAGCGTTCGCTATCCGTTTTGATGATCAATCCATCTTTTTCCAATTTCAGGACAGGCTTTGCTTTGGATTTTTCCACATTCCGCTCCAGCCACACAAACGGCTCAGATGAGCGCATGCGGTTGAGATAATGTGAACGGGAACTGCCAAAAGTCTGTGCAAAAATAGTAGCGATGCGATATTTATCTTTGACCTGAGTGGGATGAACTCCAAACGAATATTGTTCAACATTCATGGTTAATTGTTTAAAATTCCGGTCGTAAACATTCCCTCGTACGGCTGGCAAAGGCTCCCGGTTTTCAACCTGACGTCTCCCGACTTTACGATAATCTGCGCCATTCACTACCTGAATCAGATACAGCTTACCAATCATAATCGTCCAGAGGGCGATCGAGCCAATCAGGACCACAAAAAATCGTTTGGAATTTCGCTTATCAGTACCAGTCATTATTGTTCCGGCTGTTCAGTGTTTGTGAGAAAATCATTTGGGACAAAAACTACCAGAGATTCCGGCTCCGGCGAGACCATTCCTAATTGATTCCGGGCAATAGAGGTAATGCGATCTCCCCGCGAAAGTCTTGAAATCTCACTGCGAAGTTCTTTATTCTTGTTAATCAATTTTTGTTCGAAGCGTTGCAAAGCCACATTTTCCTTGATCGTGGTCGTAACAGAATTATGCATCCAGAGATATCCGAGGAAAAGTCCGATCATCAGCGCCATCACTACCATAAATGATAACGTGAAGAACAGATCGTCAGATTTATGTTGCGGGGCTGTTGATCGTGCCATCAGACTCGTTCCGCTGCTCTCAATTTTGCGCTGCGTGCGCGCGGGTTCCGTTGAACTTCCTCTTCCGAGGCGGTGATAATGTTTCGGGTTAAAATCTTTAATTCCTGTTCCTTATCACAGACACACACCGGTAATTCCGGCGGACAGATACAATCAGATTCTGCTTCTTTGAAGAATTGTTTTACAATGCGATCTTCCAGGGAATGGTATGAAATCACAACAACGCGACCGCCGGTTCCAAGAAAATCCAAAGATGCACGCAGCGTTTGCTGCAGGACATCCAATTCCCGGTTGACCTGAATACGAATAGCCTGGAATACCCGGGCGAGTGTTTTGATACGAAATCGCTCCGGAGTAACGTTTGCGATCGCCTCTCGCAAGTCAGTTGTGGTGGCCAACGGTCTGGATTGTAAAATCGCTTTCGTAATCACCTTATACCGTCGCTCTTCTCCGTATTCGCGTATAACCTGTTCAATTTCTTCTTGTGTTGCTGAGTTCAGGAATTGTGCTGCTGATTGTTCACTCTGCGGAGAAAACCGCATATCCAGCGGTCCTTCTTGCATATATGAAAAGCCTCGCTCCGGAACATCGATTTGCAACGAAGACAATCCTAAATCGAGCAAAATGCCATCTACCGATGGAATGTGTTGCCGCCGTAAAATGGCTGGCAGATGGCTGAAGTTTGATTGGATAAGAAAAATCTGCTGCGGAAATGTTTGCAGCCTTTGTTCTGTGGTGTCAAGAGCGTCTGGATCAGCATCAATTCCAATGAGCGTTGCGTTAGCGTTCAGCTGTTGAAGTAATGCTTCGCTATGTCCACCCATTCCCACTGTCCCGTCGACATAAATACCGGATGGATTTGTGAGCAGCCAGTGAAGCACTTCGCTGACCATAACCGGAATGTGAGCGTAAGGTTGGCTCTCCCCGGTCACAGTTTAATCTGCTGTGCCAGCGTCGTGATCTCATCGTCAGAGAGATCGATCTCTTCAGCTTCATGGGTGTTCAGAGTCTCAGGATGCCAGACTTCGATCTTGTTCAGTACTCCCACAATAGTTGCCTGATCTTCCAGTCCAGAAATTTCAATAAGCGGTGCAGGGATTATGATCCGTCCCTGCTTATCGTACTTGCTGGGAGTTGCCCAGCGGGTAATTTGTCGTATAAATCGCCGTTCCTTTGTCCGTAAAAATGATAAAGCGCGTAGGTTATCCTCAATGCGTTCCCACTCCTCCAAAGGATAGATCCAGACGCAGGGATCCAGACCTCGCGTCACGACAAAAGTCTCCTCCGAATCGGGAGAGAGACTTTGGCGAAATTTGGCCGGAATATTGATCCGACCTTTGGTGTCTATCGAGTAATGATATTCACCGCTAAATGTGTTTGTTCTTGCCGCCATCCCTGTCTCGTGAGTTACTTAGGAATAATTACCCACTATTACCCACAATTATACACCCACCTTTTTTGTTTGTCAAGAATTAAACTGTAAATAGTTAATAAAACCGGCAAATAGCCTGTCTTCTCAAAGCCGATTTTGCGGGATCTTAATAAAGTGAACAAGCGGCGTACAAAGTGAACAAAAAAATATTTAGTGCGGAAGAGAGGTGAGGGAAATTATCCTATGGTGTCTGCTGCTGAGTTTGTGGTTTGTGGATTGGGTTGTACTGTATGTTGCTCAACGATGCCGTTTTTGGTCAACCGGACGCTCACTACTTCATTGGGAGCGCCTAGGTTGGTATATCGCCTGGAGCCAACCTGTAGTTGCGCGCCGGCGGCATTTCCTATCATGAGTTGAATCTCGTTTTGAGCGCGCCAGGTTTTGGAATCGTTCCCGTAAAAAGTGAACTCGGTACTGGGCAGCGAGTCCCGCTGCACCCGGACCCACGTTCGCTGAGTTGCATTCAGCCGCAAAGTGAATCCGGTATTTTGAGTGTTATCGTTATCCGGTGTGGTGAGGGAAGCCGTACCGCTTGTCTCGGTATTTTGTTGCTGTTGCTGCGGGCGCGATTGTGAAGATTTTGGCTCAACCGGGGATTCCTCAAATTGCCGCTGTGTGGTGTCTGTAGTATCCGCGGTCGTATCCACTGGCGTGACCTGCTCATTTTTCTGTATCGGCGGATTTTGCTGCTCTGGTTCGTTATTACTACCGACATACGATTTGACAGCCCAGAGTACGAAGGCAAAAACCAGTACGACAATCAGGCTCTGCTTCCAGTTAAAGGATCGTTGCGGACGCAGATTCAATCGCTGGGATGATGGTGGCTCTTTGGGAGGTTCTGCCGAAAATTCCTGCACAGGTTTCTCTGGCTGTTTCGATTTCTCTTCCACCGGTTTCCCGTGCATTAAGTCATAATTTTCAATGGCTTTGTCCGGATCGATTCCGATTTCGTTGGCATAGGCGCGGAGAAAAAGTCTGGTATACGTCTCCGGAAGGACTTCAAAATTGCCCTCTTCAATTGCCCGTAAAAACTGAATATTAATTTTTGTGCGCTCGGAGATTTCTTCCAAAGTAATGGATTGTTTCTCTCGTTGCTCTCGATATTCCTCGTAAAATTTGCTCATGAATTCTCCTGCTTCCGTCCTTGCTGGAATACGGAAATGTAACGAATACGGGTTAAGGAACGCAATAAAAAACGCGAATGATCTTAGGAAACATCTCTCATCAATTGTTGCACTTCCTGATAAAACCGTGTCAGTGGAAATCCGACCACGTTATTATAATCGCCTTCTATGGAATGGACTAATAGTGCTCCTTGTCCCTGGATTCCATAACCGCCTGCTTTATCCCACGGTTCATTAGTAGCAATGTAACTGCGAATTTCATCATTGGAAAGATTTCTGAACGCTACCTGCGTTATTTCAGTAAATGTCAATTGTCGCTGCTCAGGCTTTAAAAGTAAAGTGACTCCGGTAATGACTTGATGCCGCCTGTTACTCAATGCTGATAAAATTTGCATGGCCTCAGTTTCGCCGGCCGGCTTGTTGAGAATGTTATTCTCCAGGCACACAACAGTATCCGCTCCAATGATCAAGCCGCGTTCAATTCCTTGCGCAACCGTTGCCGCTTTTTCCCTGGAGAGAGTTCTGGTTACTTCTTCGGGAGAGATTATTTTTTCCTGGATATTGTCCTCATCCAAATGTGCAGGCTCAATGGAAAAATCTAACCCAATTTGGCGGAGTAATTGTGCCCGGCGCGGTGAAGCGGAAGCAAGGATGATTTTCCGGTCGACTGAGAGCAGCATCACGTGGAAGAATTGCAAATGGACGAAACTGTACTTCTCATTATAACGTAACTGCCAGCTTGCCAATAAAGATATCAGAGGCTTCGGAGTCCAGGGCGGAAGCAGTCACCTTGTATAGATAAACGCCGTTAGCCACCCGCGCGCCGAATTGATCCAGTCCATTCCAATGAAGGGTTTGGAAGCCCGGCATGGAATAGGTTGCCTGAAGGGTTTCAATCGGTTGTCCTGCCAAAGTATAAATCCGGATCTTCACTTTGGCCGGCGCACTTAATGTGAATGTAAAATCTGTCGCCGATTGCATCGGATTGGGAAAATTGACAACTTCCGCCACCTGGAATCCGGCATCTTCAATCAACTGGATCTCACTTGATCTTATTGAGAGGTTGTTTGATGTGTCCCAGGCGCGAAGCGTGAGGGTATATTTGCCTGATTCTAATCCCGTTAACGGATATTCCAGGTGTCCCTGCTGATAACTGTCAACATCATAGGAGAAAAATTCGGTAACATCATATTCCTGCGTAGTTGGACCGTCGGCCAGCAGTTTAATCTGGTGCCCGATACTGCCAGTCAAATTCAACCCGTTCTCATCCGAGATCAAGATATCCAATGATGCATTCCTGGGCACGGCATCGCCGGAACGAAAGTTATATCCTTTGACTCCAAATTGTATGGTCGGGCCTTCCGTATCGTTAAGACCACTTCCCGTGCCACGGTAGGGGACTCGGGTGCGAATGCCTGCGCCTATGGTGATACTGTCATCACTTAAATACAGCACAGAGATTTTCCCGTCGTCGCCACCATAAGTAATATCCTTGGGAACAACAAAATTGCCGGAAAATTCCCCGTTGGTTATGCTGACAGGACCATAAAAAATTCGCGAACCCGGCAGCTTATAATTTAATTGAGTCCGTGGCCATTCGTGATGTACTGATTTGTCGGTATCGTAAACAGAGATCAGTCCGGAACCTGTAAAAGCTGCGGAGTTTTGGGAGGTACTGACCCGGACACTCCCTGCAAAACTCGCCTGGGTTAGCGCGGACAATGTATCAGGATTCAGTTGCGTAAAGTTGGCACTGTAATCTGGTGACGCCAGCTGAAGCGCCGGGTCTCCCAGAAGGGCGTATCTTCTTTTATTATCCCCTGTCATTGAGTTTTTCGCCGCCATCACGGCAACTCCCAGTGGATAGCTATAACTCCGGTTTTCCTGATTGGAGAAGAGATCGCGGAAAAAATTAGCCATAAATGTTAAATTTGGTCCCAGGAAAGAAAGTCTGGTTGCGCTGATTGTCCCTATTGCACCGTTGTTAGACAGTGCCATTAATCCCTCTGCCATACACCGGTCACCAATCATATCAAATCTGCCCCATTCACAAGTTGCGGCAATCCACAGTGGTAACCTGATACCGGTGTCAATTCTGGAAAGATCCCGGTCCATAGATAAAACACGTTCTTGCGTCCAGAGTTTTGGGGACCCGTGTCCCGAAAAATTGACAACCAATGTCCCCTGTTTCAACTGATCTAACAGCGCTTCGGTGACACCGGGACGCGTCACGCCAAAACTGCTGAGATCTTCGACAATAGGAAAATCGGGCAAATAAATCTTGCGAATGTTAAATACTGATGGCACGGAAGGAATAACCTCGTTTTCCAACTTCGTAATGTGGTAGGGTTCGTTCGAATGAGGCCGAAACGGATCGTCGCCAACCATAGTGATACTATTTCGCCACTGCCCAAATGGCGTCGAGGTATCGTATGCTATAATTTTATCCACCATCGCACGGGCTTCGTCTGGGGAAGAAGCAGTTAAACGCCCCAATGCGAGGTCGTTGGCGTCATCCTGCCCATCAACCCAGGTGAAAAAGTCGTCGATTTCTTTGGTAGAATAGAGATTGGTAGTGTCGTTTTGGTATGTTGGGATAAGAATTTGTGAGTTGCCGGAGATATTTCGAAAATCATAATCACCATCTCCAAAAAGGAGAACATATTGGAGGTGTTCATTGCTGTCTGGATTTCGCCAGTTTCGATACGCCCAGATGAGAAAATTACGAATTGCGTGTGGATCCTGAAGTCCTCCCGAAAACTCGTTATAAATATCGTTTAACAATGCAACCTTGACCCGCAATCCGGATTGCATATGCTTATAGTGAGTGGAACGATGGTCAGCAAGTCGTTGCGCTTCTTCGGCGAAAATTGATGGTGTGACGATAATGTAATCAACCGTTTGATTATCGACGGTTCGTAAAACTGGCTGTGAAAAAGATTCTACCGGTTGAATAGCCGCTGGTTGCAGCCGGACTTCGGGTTCTGCTATATAAAACGCTTTTCTTATGGCTGGGGTACCAAAATCTGTGCTAAAGCGAAGAGCATTGCCATTTGCAGTAGTGCTCAGTTCAGTGATCGCACTGGGATCGCTGACATCAAAAACCTGTGCATCGGATTGCAAGCCAGTGATTTCAAAAGTCTGTATACCAGCGAGTGGTGCGGAAAAAAATTGCAGATACCCTTTTCCCGACGGTACTGTCAATTGCCGCAAATACCGAATGTCAACATAATCCAGGAGTCCCTGTGCAGAGGAACTGCTTCCCTCGGCAGTAAGAGTCAGGGAGTTGGCGCCAGTTTTAAATGGGGTATTTGATTCTGTGAAAACCACACTAGTTGATGTGGTAGAGTTTACACTTTCTCCAGCTGGTATCCTTAAGGTAGTGAATGGGTTAGATTGATTAACTGATACACTGAATATCTCCTGGTTTCTGTCATTCCCGCGTGCGACCCGAATTTTTAATGTTGTTCCGGAATCCGGCAATATGCCTTCCAGATCAAGCGGAAATGTTTGGGTATCGTGAGTTCCAAACAAGATTTTGCCAAACCACTGTTTTCCGCTGTTCATATAATTGTTTAAATCTTCCTCAAAATGAAAGAAGCCTGGAGAGGTGGTTCGAACGGGTTCGGATGGACTAACCGAAGCTTGTTGTACACGTAATCCCTGTGCATTCGATGAGGCCGCTGGAATATTCAGCCAATAAAAGTTTTTTGAATCATACTCGTTTTGATGAAAGGTGACGTTGTTATTTTGATCTAACGTATACCGTGATTGAGCCTGACCAAAAAATTCAATCGCGTCCCCGGAATTGAATAGATCATCATTACTTTGCACCGTAATTGGGATCTCGTGCAATGCCGGACCGATTTCCTCCAGGCTCGCTCCTGCTGGCGTATCAAGTTCCAAGCCGTAATTAGGTGCAGCAAACATTCTGATTTTCTGCACATCGATATTATCGAGTGGAACATCGTGGGATTGGAGCCACGAATAGTTCAAAGTGTAGATTCCGGTTTGATTCACTGGAATGCGATACCATGTACCGTTTCGCTCGATTGCCGGCGGTGCCTTCGCAACTCCGGAGGGCGCTCGGGTACCAACCAGGTCACCGGGATTAATTGTCATCGCCTGTAATAGCTGTTGGTCAAATTCTGATAATGTATTCGGTGAAGTTTTTGTAGCAGAGGATTTTGGCCATGAAATTGTGAGAGTGGCATCCGTGGTTAACACGACAGAACGATTTTGGTAGCGGAGCGGGTGAATTTCAAAATCACCGAGCTGGAATCCCCGAACTGAAACCTGTCCATTATAATGAACGAGTGTTCTTTGGGTATCTGCAGATTCCATATCAGATGAATCTAACACACGATACAGTGGCTCCGTCAATTTGGTAACCGTTTTTTGGTCGGTAATTTCAATTGAGGGCTGTGCGCCTGGTGGTAGCGGGATCTTAAAACCCACAACTGGTAATTCATATCCCTGGGAAAGTGTTGTACCGTTTATACCATCTGCGACCCAGTAACTATAGGTGGTTCCACTTTTTTCGAGTGTCTGCTCCTGCCAGTTGAGATGAAGCCGCAAAGTTAGTTGACCATCAGATTTTGAAATCACCTGCATCTGACCGTAGCCGACCAACGGAACGAACAAGAGGAGCAGTAAAATTCCAAACTTCAGTTGCCGAAAATTCATAGTAAACAATATACTTGCCTTCTCACTGATTTGCCAAGATATCTTACACGGGGATAAATTTGATATCGTATACTTCTCATCTGGTATCTAGTTCCAATTTTTCTTATTGTATAAGCGAATTTGACAATGAATAACTCACAAACATAATATATCGGACAAAGATAACATCCAAATAATATTTATTCCCGTAATTAATGAAACATAGTAGGTGCCAATTACGTTTGTATTGCTGTGAGAAAAACGTTGCGACCACAGCTCAAGGCGCTTATATTTCAAAAATTTAAACGAAATTACTTAAGGATATGTTCGAACAACTCACAGAAAATTTAGAAGGCGTGTTCCGCAAATTGCGGGGTCGCGGAAAACTCACGGAGAAAAATGTTTCTGACGGTCTTCGGGAAGTTCGCCGCGCTTTGCTCGAAGCGGATGTAAACTATAAAGTTGCCAGAGATTTTATTGCTTCTGTCAAGCAAAAAGCGCTTGGTCAGGATGTGCTCAAAAGTGTGACGCCGGGACAACAAATCGTGAAATTAATTCACGATGACCTGGTTGAACTCTTGGGCAGCAAGCAGCAGGATTTGGAACTCGGGGGACCACCGCCACATATTATTATGGTAGTTGGTCTGCAGGGTTCTGGTAAAACGACTTTTGTTACAAAACTCGGTAACCATCTCAGAAAAAAAGGACGGCGTCCGTTATTGGTGGCAGCCGATGTGTACCGTCCGGCAGCGAAAGATCAGCTGGTGACGATGGGACAAAAAGCCAATCTGCCGGTATATAAAACAGAACATAATAAGGTATTGAATATTGGGCGTGAAGCACGCAAAGAAGCACGCAACCAAAATTATGACGTCGTTATTCTGGATACCGCCGGTCGATTGCACATCGATGAAAAAATGATGACTGAGCTCTCCGGCCTCAAAGCAGAGTTGGATCCGGACGAGATTTTATTTGTCGCGGACGGTATGACAGGTCAGGACGCGGTAAATGCCGCATCTAAATTCCTGGAGAACCTGGATTACGACGGCGTTGTTTTAACCAAAATGGACGGCGATGCCCGCGGTGGCGCCGCACTTTCCATCCGCGCTGTCACCGATCGACCGATAAAGTTTTTGTCCGTTGGCGAATCTGTGGATTCACTGGAACCATTTCACCCGGATCGGCTCGCTGGTCGTATCCTTGGAAAGGGAGACGTGGTTTCATTGGTGGAAAAAGCACAGCAATCCATCGATGAGGAAGCGGCCCAGAAACTCTCGAACAAGATCAAGAAGAATGAATTTACCCTGGCGGATTTTCAGGAACAATTGGAGCAGATCCGTAATATGGGCCCGCTGGATCAACTCTTGGAGATGATTCCGGGAATGAATAAATTAAAAAATCAGGGGTTAAGTGTTGACGGATCGGAAATTACAAAAGTTGATGCGATCATCAACTCAATGACCAAAGCCGAACGCAATAACCCTCAGATTATTAATGGCAGTCGCCGTCGGCGCATTGCACGCGGAAGCGGCACGTCGGTGGGTGATGTCAATCAGCTGTTGAAACAATTTCAGCAGATGAAAAAAATGATGCAACAGATGAACAAGCAGGGCAAACGCGGCGGAATGCCGGCGATGCCCTTTTAGCAGAATGTTATGGAACAGTAAAGGAGGAGTCTTTGTCCGTAAAGTTACGTTTGAAACGCATGGGTCGGAAAAAAGTACCGTTTTTCCGTTTAATTGCGATCGATTCACGACGCCAGCGCGATGGGTTAGAACTTGAACGTCTTGGCGTGTATAACCCGGTTCCCGGTGAGGCAGTCTTTAATGTTAACGAAGAACGGCTGTTTTATTGGTTAGAGCAGGGTGCTGAACCATCTGATACGGTGCATAATTTAATGCGCAATAATGGCCTGGCGTTAAAGTGGCATCTGATGCAGGAAGGTGCCTCAGAAGAAGAGATTGAACGCGAATACCAGAAATGGCAGTTACTGCGGGAATCTAAGGCGTCGGCAAAATCTGAACAGCAGAAACGGGCTGAGGAAGAGGTGGCGAAGAAAGCACAACAGGAAGCCTCCGCTAAAACAGCAGCCGAAGAAACTGTAGCAGATGAGCCTGCTGGAGAAGCTAAAACTTCTGAAGACGCTGAAAGTACTGATAAAGCTGAAACTTCCGAAGAAACAGCCTCAGTAGAAGAAGCGCCCGCTGCAGAAGATACAACAGAAGACGCTTCCGCTGAAACGGAAGAAGAAGCGTCTGACGGTGTTGAAGATTCGTCAGAAGAGGACGAAAAAGAAGCATAATCGTTAAAGCGCGCTGATCCCGTCCGATATCATCGGAGCCTGTGGAAAAACAGAGTGCGGAATACCAAAGTTGACTGAAGTCGGTGGCCTGAACAGATGACAACTAAGAAAACGGAGGCGATTGGTATGAAGGAGTTCGTTGAGTATATCGCGAAACACCTTGTTGATAATCCCGATGAAGTAGAGGTGACGCAAATCGATAGTGAGAAAACCACCATTTACGAATTGTCCGTGGCAGACGGTGATTTAGGCAAAATCATTGGTAAAAGTGGACGAACTGCCAAAGCGATACGCATCTTGCTCACGGCTACCTCAGCCAAGATGGGTGGGAAACGGGCGATCTTAGAAATTATCGAATAGCGCCGTATCTGCGCGCACTACATTAAGGGATAGAGGATAAACGCACCGCCGGTTGCGACGGTGGTTTGTTACGTCTAATGGGAATACACAGACTGAAAACTGAAGATATTTTTGTGTGCATCGGAAAAGTGTTGCGCCCGGTGGGACTGACCGGCGAACTCAAAGTACAAAATTTATCCGATGTAGAGCAAAGATTTGAAAATGAAGAGGAACTCTTTATCGGGCCCAATTCGGAACTCGCGGTTCCGTACCGGGTCGAATCGTTGGAGTATCGCCCGGACTCGCTTGTGCTCCGGCTTGAAGATTTGGATTCTGTCGACAAGGTCGAGTTCCTCCGGGGACAATATTGTTACTTACCGCGCATCGATGAAGAATGGTTAGACGATGATGAGTTTTTCGTGGATGATTTGGTCGGGCTTGATGTGTATGATAGCCAGGACCGATTTATCGGGGAAGTGAAAGATATTATGAATTCACCTTCCAGCGATATTCTAGTCGTCCGGCGACAATCTGGTGAAATTTTGCTTCCGATGGTCGATGAATTTATTCAGGAAATCAACCTGGAAGAAATGTTCATTAAGGTCAATCCCATAGAAGGGTTGTTGGAACCAAGCAATGCGCGTTGATGTGATCACGGCATTTCCGGAAATCATCGATGAACCGCTTCACTCGAGTATCCCTGCGCAGGCAGAGAAAAAGGGTGCCGCAGCATATTACATTCATGATCTGCGAGATTTCACTACGGATAAACACCGGCAAATTGACGACACGCCGTATGGCGGTGGCCCCGGAATGATTCTCAAACCGGAACCACTATTTCGTGCCATTGAATTTGTCCGGCAGGAGTGTGAAACCCACGAGCAATGTGAAGTTATTTTTCCGACGCCACAGGGTGAGCCCTACTCTCAGGAAACCGCGGAAGAATTATCAGGATTGACGCATTTAATATTCGTATGTGGACATTATAAAGGCGTCGATGAACGGGTACGGGAACAATTAATTACCCGGGAGATTTCCCTGGGAGATTTTGTTCTCTCCGGAGGGGAAATTCCAACCCTGGCAATTATTGATAGTGTAGTGCGACTGTTACCTGGTGTCTTACAGGATCCGGAGTCAGCGACCACAGATTCGTTTAGCGAAGAATTGTTGGATGGCCCACACTATACGCGCCCAGCGGAATTTCGTGGGATGCGTGTACCGGAAATACTGCTCTCAGGACATCACGAGAATATTGCAAATTGGCGGCAAGAGAAAAGAGAAGAGCGAACCCGAACCCGCCGAAAAGATTTGATTGCTAAACGGAAGTGAATTTTTATAAATTAAGAAGCTTTTACTTATTGGGCTGTAGCATAATCGGCAATGCACCTGGCTGTTAACCAGGCTTATGCAGGTTCGAATCCTGCCGGCCCAGCGGAAAATTTTTGAAATCTATGAATGAGAAGATAATACGAAGAAGCGGCTGGGGTTGCGTAATCATTGCGCAACAAAGAATGAGTGAGCCTGCAGCCATTGAGGAATAGGGGGAAAAAATGAATTTATTAGATTCAGTTGAAGCCACGCAAATCAGGGATGACATCCCCAAATTTCGGGCAGGCGACACGGTAGCAGTAGATGTGAAGGTGCGGGAAGGTGAAAAAGAACGGTTACAGCGATTTCAGGGTGTGGTCATTGCCCGGAAAGGTTCCGGAGTGAATGAAACGTTTACCGTGCGTAAAGTATCCTACGGCATTGGCGTCGAACGTGTTTTTCCATTGCATTCACCAAACATTGCGTTGATTACAAAGATTAGTGAAGGCAAAGTCCGGCGTGCCAAACTGTACTATCTGCGTGGCGTCAAAGGGAAAAAAGCCCGGATCAAGGAACGACGTTCACAATAACGTTTTTGGATCTGAACACATGTATAAAAGCCATCTCAATCAATCATTGGGATGGCTTTTTCATTACTATAACACAACAGTGACTAACTTATGACTCCTCTTCATTTCTTGTTTGTCCTTGGTGTTGGAATTATAGCTGGTACCGTAAATGTCTTAGCCGGTGGTGGTTCCTTGCTCACTCTGCCGTTACTCATCTTTCTTGGTTTGCCGGCATCCACTGCGAACGGAACCAACCGGGTGGCCGTGTTTGTCCAAAATATCACCGCAATTGCCGGATTCAAATCCAAAGGATTTAATGCACTGGGCTATGGACTTTTTCTGGCGACACCGGCATCGATCGGTGCGATTGCCGGCGCTTTCGTAGCCATTGATATCAGTGATGCTATTTTTAAACAAATTCTCGGCGGACTAATGATTGTAATGCTGATTCTGATCCTTTGGAATCCAACGAAGAGATATAAAATGAGCGCCGAGAATTTAACGTTGAAACGGAAACTTATCGCAGGATTTGCGTTTCTGTTCGTCGGGTTCTACGGCGGATTTATACAAGCCGGCGTTGGTATTTTAATGATCGCAACTCTCACGTTGGTCAATGGTCTGGATCTGGTGCGTATCAACAGTTATAAGGTGGTTGTTGCTTCCATTTTTACTTTTATTGCGCTGCTGATTTTTGCCATAAGTGGTGAGGTCGATTGGTTAATTGGTTTGTCGCTCGCGATTGGAATGGGCATCGGTGGCTGGCTGGGGAGTCAACTGGCGGTGGAAAAAGGTGAACCACTTATCAAAGCAGTTCTCGCGGTTGCAGTCTTCGCGATGGCGATTAAACTCTTGACCGGCTTTAGTTTCTAAGATTACTGCACTTGCTTTCATTTCCGAAGGCACCTAATTTCAACTAACCAAATTTGAGATGATGCGATGGATACATCCCGCCAAAAACTACTCCAACAATTACCCCAGGTGGATCGCATATTGTCTGCGTTGAATCCGGAAAAATATCATCTCCCCAGGGAATTTGTCCTGCGCGCAATCCGAACCGAAATTGATCAAGTCAGAGAGCAGATTTTATCCGGAAATTACGATAAAAATTCCGAAGATCCGGATCTGGAATCCAGGATAGTTCAAGCAGTGCAACAGAAATGTGGTGAGCGACAAACCGGAACCATGCCAAGAGTAATCAATGCGACTGGCATTGTTTTACATACCGGACTTGGAAGGGCGCCGCTGTCGCCGCGAGCTCAGGAAGCATTGAATCGTGTTGCTGACGGCTATACCAGTCTGGAGTTCGATCTGGAGAGCGGCAAACGCGGACAGCGTAATGATCATATTGAAGATTTACTTTGCGCCCTGACAGATGCCGAATCCGGGCTGATGGTGAACAATAACGCCGCGGCAGTTTTACTGGCGATCAATACGTTGGCGGACAAAAAAGAGGCGATCATCTCCCGTGGACAACTTGTGGAGATTGGCGGATCATTTCGCATTCCGGAAGTAATGGCAAAGTCCGGCGCTAAAATGGTGGAAATCGGTACTACCAACCGGACGCACCTGAAAGATTACCGGAATGCCATTTCAGAGAAAACAGGAGTCATCGTCATTGCGCATACCAGTAATTACCGGGTTGAGGGATTTACGACCATGCCATCTCTGGAAGAAATTGTGGCGTTGGCTCACGAAAATGATTTGCCCGTGCTCTACGATTTAGGCAGTGGCGCATTCTACGATTTGTCACAGTATAACTTACCCGATGAGCCTGTGGTGAAAACGATTGTCGACGCTGGCGTGGATGTCGTGGCCTTCAGCGGAGATAAACTGGTTGGCGGACCGCAATCCGGACTGATAGTTGGCAAAGAAAAATTTGTACAACCGGTAAAATTGAATCCGTTGACCCGCGCGCTGCGCTGCGACAAACTCATCTATGCTGCGATGGAAGCGACGCTCCAATCGTATATCACACCGGAAAAATTGCCGGGAGAAAATCTCACCTACAACTTGCTGACGCGATCTTTGGAAGATCTCAAACATCTTGGCGAGAAAATTAGGGCGGGACTCAAACCGCTCACCCTGTCGACACTTAACATTGAGTTGAAAAATGCTGCAACCCAAGCCGGCAGCGGTTCATTACCCACAGAAGACATCTCAAGCATAGCGCTTGTGTTGCAACCAAAGCGTTGGTCAGCAGATCAGATAATGCACTGGATGCGCGCCAGAAAAATACCGGTGATCGGATATATTGAGTCGGACGAATGTTACTTCAATTTGAGAACGGTATTTGATCGGGATGCCTCCACTTTGATACAGGTATTCAATCAATTGGCGCAGGAGATCGACGCAGAATGAAGCCGGTTACCTGGGGCACCGCCGGACACATTGACCACGGAAAAACTGCGCTGATCGAAGCGCTTACCGGTACCAATACCGATCGTTTACAAGAAGAGCAGCGACGCGGCGTGACGATTGATATTGGATTTGCTTTTCTCAGTGATTCCATCTCGTTCATCGATGTCCCCGGACACGAAAAATTTGTGAAAAATATGGTCACCGGCGTTTCCACCATTGACGCTGGATTATTGGTTGTCGCTGCGGACGATGGCGTCATGCCGCAGACCCGCGAGCATCTGGATATTTTGCGATTGCTGGAAATTTCCGCTGGCTGTATTGCGCTGACCAAAATTGATCTGGTGGATGAAGACTGGCTCGATCTTGTTGAAGAAACCGTGCGGGAAACTGTGGAAGGGGCTTTTCTGGAATCCGCGCCGATTATTCGGTGCAGCGCCAATACAAAGGAAGGTGTGGACGAACTCCGGCAAACCATTGAGGAAATTTCTTCGACCATTCCGCACCGACTGGATCGCGGGATTTCGAGATTACCGGTGGATCGTGTCTTCAGCGTGAAAGGATTCGGAACAGTCGTCACCGGGACTATTTTGTCTGGACAATTCAACTCCGGAGATTCTGTTGAAATTTTGCCGAGCCGGAAGAACATAAAAATACGGGGAATACAGACTCACGGGCACACAATTGAATCAGTTGGAATCAGCGAGCGGGCTGCGCTGAATCTCTCCAATATCGGGGTCGATGAAATTGATCGCGGCGATCAGGTCACCACGACGGGAATGTTATCGGTGACTGAAGAAGTTTATGCATCGGTGAGAATGTTACCGAATATCGATCAACCGCTCAAGAACAACCAGCGGGTTCGCATCCATCTGGGAACGACTGAATTATTGGCCAGGTGTACAATCCTTGGGAATAATCGGATTAGCGTAGGTTCGGACGGCTACATTAAACTACGTTTTGAAGAACCAGCGATCGTTGGATTCGCTGATCGATACATTATGCGGTTTTATTCTCCGATGCACACCATCGGCGGTGGGAAAGTGTTGTATTCCGGAGCGTTGACTGATTATGATAAAGCCGAAATCGTCGAATTTTTACAACGACTGGGATCAGACGAATTGCCGGAAGTCATTGAGACGATCAGCAAAATTCAATCTCCGGCTCTTTTATCTCTGGACGATTTTGTACGGATACTGTTTTTCTCCAAAGAATTACTCCGGGAGCCAATAACATCTCTGGAAGAAAATGAAATATTGTACCAAGTCAATTCCGAAGGGGAAGAAAAATATATTATCACGGAAGAGTGGAATGATCTGGTCGAAAAATTCGTCTCAGCATTAACAGTTTTCCACTCACAAAATCCGAAAGAGCCGGGAATAACGAGGAAGCAGTTACACCAGAGATTAAATATTCCTGGCGAGACTTTTGGCGTTTTTCTGGAGCACTTGGTTGCTGCAAACAAAATTGTCGAAGATGCCTCGCTTTTAAGACTTCCTGATCATAGCATCCGGTTGACGGACGAAGAAAAAAAGCAGAAAAAAACGCTGGAAGAGACCATCCTGAAAGCCCGGTTTGAACCGCCGTCGCTGAACGATCTTGAGAATGAATTGGATTTATCCCGCCAGTCTTTACAAGCGTATTTGAAAATTTTATTATATGAAAATTCGGTTGTCCGGGCGGGCGGAGAACTCTATCTTCACCACGCTGTTCGGGATGAATTGCAGCAACTGTTGAAAGAGCATTTTGAGTCCAGCGATACGCTGAGTGTTGGCGATTTTAAATCGCTGACCGGCAGCAGCCGGAAGTATGTAATTCCGCTGCTGGGATACTCAGATCAGCAGGGCTGGACGATCAGAGAAGGCGAAGTCAGAATTAAACACAACTTATAAAAGTATGGCAAAATCCAAGTCCGACACCACACCATTGATGAAGCAGTATCAGGCGATCAAGAGCAAGCACAAGGATGCGTTGCTCCTGTTCCGGATGGGCGATTTCTACGAAACCTTTAACGAGGATGCGAAACTCGCGTCCAAAGTGCTTGGGATTACGCTGACTTCGCGCTCCAATGGGAAAGCAGCCAAGGTTCCGCTGGCAGGATTCCCGCACCATTCGTTGGATATGTATCTGCACAAATTGCTCAAGGCTGGCTACAAAGTGGCGATTTGCGAGCAGGTGGAAGATCCCAAAGAAGCCAAAGGCGTCGTCAAACGGGAAGTGGTGGAAATTGCCACGCCGGGTACCGCGGTCGCGGACAAATATCTCGATCACAAGCGGAATAATTATCTGGTGGCAGCGCTGATTGGCGCGGAAAAAGTTGGCGCGGCCATTGTGGATGTTTCCACCGGGGAATTTCAGGTTACCGAAGTTCCGAAAAAGGCGTTCGAGGATCTCATTGCCGCGTATCAGCCCAGCGAATGTATTGTCCAACACTCACAACTGGATTCGATGCATCAACTGGTTCCGTCTTATCGCGGACTCTTCACCGATTTCGAGGATTGGATTTTCTCGCAAGACTACGCGATGGAACAGATTGAAAATCATTTCAAGGTTTCGACGGTCAAAGGTTTTGGCATCGAGGATTTGCCGCTTGGCGTGAAAGTCGCCGGTGTGATTTTGCATTATCTTCGGGAAAATTATCAGCAGGAATTGCCGCATATCACCGGAATTAGTCGTCGACCGGACGATTTGTTCGTGGGATTGGACAGCGCGACAATCCGGAATCTGGAACTATTTGAATCCATTCGTGGCGGCGGTGTCGACGGTACGCTGCTCTCAATTCTTGACGATACGACCACCGCAGCCGGCGGACGACGATTGCGTCAATGGATTGCGCAACCGCTCAAGAATATCAACGAAATCCAGAAGCGACAGGATCTGATTGCGCCGCTCTTTGACAGCAATGCGCTCAGAGAAAATCTGGACGAACATCTGGACAACGTTGCGGATCTTGAAAGAATTCTTTCGCGGTTAAGTACCGGCAGAGCCAATCCCAAGGAAGTCGTGAGCCTGAAGCAAACGCTGCGGCAGGTGGCGCCGATCACCGATCTCTTGCTTGAGCATAACGCAGAACGCTACCAGGATTTTGTCAGCAATTTTCCCGATCTGCAGGAGTTGATCGATTTTATCGACGAAGCGATGGTGGACGATCCGCCGCAGAAATTGCAGGACGGCGGAATCATCGCTGATGGATACAACGCTGATCTGGACGAACTTCGCGATATCGCGCATCACGGCAAGGAATGGATCGCGCGTCTCCAGCAGAAAGAGCGGGAAAAGTTGGATATTCCGTCGCTGAAAGTGGGATATAACAAAGTTTTCGGTTATTACATCGAAGTGACGAAAACCCATACCGAGAAAATCCCGGACGATTATATCCGCAAACAGACGCTGGTGAATTCCGAGCGCTACATAACCGAGGATTTGAAAACCTACGAGGAAAAAATCCTCGGCGCCGAGGAGAAAATGGAATCTCTGGAATATGAACTGTTTCAGGAAATTCGCGAGCACATCGTCGCGTACGCCGCTCAGTTACAGCACACCGCGGATTTGCTGGCGCGACTGGATTGCTTCGACAGTCTGGCGAAAGTGGCGAGCCGCAGGAAATACACTCGTCCTGATATCAGCGTCTCTGATCATATTGAAATCAACGACGGACGCCATCCAGTGGTGGAAAATCTGTTGCCGCCGGGAGAAGAGTTCATCGCCAACGATTACGAAGCGGACAATTCATCGCGACAAATCCAGTTGGTCACCGGACCGAATATGGCGGGAAAATCGACCTATCTGCGCCAGGTCGGATTGATTGTCCTGATGGCGCAAATGGGTTCGTGGGTGCCAGCGCAATCTGCATCCGTGGGAATCGTTGACAAGATTTTTACGCGGGTTGGCGCCAGCGATAATCTGGCAGGCGGTGAATCCACCTTTCTGGTGGAGATGAACGAGACGGCGAATATCCTGAATAACGCGACACCAAACAGTTTGATTATTCTGGATGAAATTGGTCGAGGGACTTCCACTTACGATGGATTATCCATCGCCTGGGCGGTAACGGAATTTTTGCATAACACCGAAAGTGTAGCCGCGAAGACATTATTCGCGACACACTATCACGAACTTACTGAACTTGAAAACGTGCTGGAGCGGGTGATTAATCTAAACGTGGCGGTAAAGGAATACGGCGACAAGGTAGTTTTCCTGCGAAAAATCATTCCCGGCGGCTGCGATCACAGTTATGGCATCCACGTGGCGAAACTGGCAGGAATTCCGGATCACGTGATTCATCGCGCCAATGAAATTTTGCATCATTTGGAAGAACACGAAGCCGCATCCGTGGACGAAGAGCAGCACTTTACGCCACCGGCTCCGACTACGCAACTGGATCTGTTCAGTGAACAGGAGCAGAAACTGCGTTCCCGTTTGAAAGAGATGGATATCAACCAGATGACGCCAATCGAAGCGTTGCGAGTCCTCGATGAAATGAAAAAAGAAGTTGGTTTGTAGGGAACATTCTGGAATCACGATGGTTTTTTGTGTAATATTGTTTTCGTTCTCAATCAGATATTGAAAGCCAAATGGTGAAAACTCCTTTTAAAATTATAATTGTCCTGAGCTTAATCGCCTGGATTGGTGTCCCCGGCAAGACTAACGCCGTGGAGATTGCCAAGTACGGCTCCGATTATCTCGGACGCGGTGTTGGTGTCCGCGTGCTTTCTCTTGGTGGCGCGGGAACAGCCGCTGTCAACGATGTTTCAGCTGGTTTTTGGAATCCAGCGCTCCTGTTGAATGCGCCGATCAATTCGGTGGGACTGATGCATACAGAGTCCTTTGCAGGCGCCGTGAATTTCGACTATCTCGCTGGCAGGCTTCCGACGAGCAATCATAATCTTGGATTGACGTTAATCCGTTCAGGGATTGATAATATTCCCAACACGCAAGGTGCGTTAGTTGACAATGGACTGGATGGCATTCCGAATACTGGCGACGCCGGCGAAGGCAACGGACAACTTGATCCCGGCGAACGCCTGAATCAGGATGCAATCACTTATTTCAATGCCAGCAATTATGATTTGTTGTTGAGTTACGCGTTGGAGTACACCGAGAAACTTACGTTCGGCGCGAATTTCAAACTACTCTACAAATTCATTGCCAACGAATCAGCGTTTGGGCTCGGATTTGACGCCGGAGCAGCATACAAAGCAGCCTCGTGGCTAAATGTCGGAGGCACAGTTCGAAATTTCACAACAACACTGGTTGCCTGGAGCACCGGGCGCAAGGAAATTTATAAGCCAGAGATTCGGCTGGGTGCTGCGGGACATTTTTCCGTGGATGCACTCAAGATGCAAATTCAGCCAATGTTTGACTTCATTTATTATACCGACGGTCGCCGGATAAATTCGTTAGTCAATGTGTTTGGCAGCAGTCTCCAATATGCAGCGGGAATTGAGTTTGTTTTACAGGGAAATCTTGCGTTACGAGTCGGCAGCAACAGCACCGAAGATTTCACCGCCGGACTTGGCGTCTCACTCGGCAAAGCCCGCGTCGAATACGGATTTACTCCATCCTCCGCCCAGAATGAACTGGGAAATTCTCACCGTATTGGGTTAATCTGGCAGTTTTAAAAAAAGTGTTGAAGCCCCGATAGAGAAATGTTATCAAAATCGAAGATTTTGGACATTTCTAATCGGGGTCCCGATTACTCACTTCGCGAATCTTTGATTCGCTGCAGTGGAGTTGATCGGGATGTTCGAGTGTTCGAGTTAAAACCGTGTTGAGGTGTTGAAGTGTTGCAGTATTGTAGTTCTTACTCGTAATCGTACTCTTAACCTTACTCTTATTTACAGTGAGAAGTGCTCTGCCGTGGTGGAGTGAGGTGTGAGAAATCCCACTCGATTCACACAAACAGATCGGTTTGACACACCAACTCTATCTCCCTGTCCCTCTGTTCGAGGGTTCAAGTTAAAAAAGTGTTGAAGTGTTGCAGTTCTTACTCGTAATCATACTCTTAATCTTACTCTGATTCACAGTGAGAAGTGAAAGGCTGAGGTGAAAAATTAATTGGCGCCCTTTTCAAAGGTATTTTAGCACCACCACTGTCGTTTAAAGCGATTAGTGGCGGGATTATTTATTCCCCAAAACCATATACCATTTTTTTATTCGGTGTCTTTCGGTGATTTTTGGTGTTTAATTCCTCTGCGGCCTCCGTGTCTTTGCGGTGAATGTTATTACTCTTCCTGCGCCCGCTTTGGCTCCACTATCACCGAATTTTCAAATTGGTATCGCACCAATCCCGGACCAGCATCGCGGGGTTTGGTGACGTATTTGCGTTTGGTGTAAATAACCGGCACGAGATTGGAGTGCTTTGCCTGACTGTATCCCGCAGCCAACCTGGCGGCGAATTTTAGTGTTGCAGCTGGAGGTTTCTCCAGATTTTTTTTGTCGTTCACCGCGATGACGTGTGAACCGGGGACATTTTCCGCGTGGAACCAGAAATCATCTTTGTTCGCAATGTGGAAGGTGAGCTCGTCGTTATCCCGGGCGCCTCGTCCGACCAGAACGCGCCAACCGTCCGAAGATGTGTATTCCGTGTACGGCAGTCTCGTTTGTGGTTCAGAGGTTCCGCGAGATTGTTTTAACACAACGCCAAGTTGCTCTGCCTCTTTGGACAATTGATCAAGGTCGTCAAGATTTTCCACCGAATTCATCTGATCGAACAATTCCTGCAACGCCGCAAGTTTTTCTCTGGTCTCATCAATTTGCTGCTGCAATCGAGTTTTCCCGCGCTCTGCCTTTTTCGCTTTTTCGTAATATTTTTGCGCGTTCTCTACCGGCGATAAACGCGGATCGAGTTTGATGGTTATCTGACCACTTCCTCCAATGATGTCATCGAGTTCTGCTGATTTTTTCCCAGCGGAAATGTTATGCAGATTTGCCATCAACAGATCGCCAAGTTTGCGATAGTAATCCGGTGATTCGTATTCCTGCAAGTCGGATTCCTGTTTTTCGACTTTGCGCTGTTCGCGTTCTAGTCGGTTTCCTATTGATTGTCGCAAGCGTTTCAACTGCTCCCGGAAATCGCGACCACGATAAAACATTCCGATATACTTTGGATACGCTTTTTCGATGGGTAATTGAAGTTCCCACTCGTGGGAGGAATCGTGTTTTAACTCGATGAGACTGAACGCCGGATCAGGAATGGTTGAGAGAAACGCATCCGGTTTTTCCATCTCTGCATAAATGTCTTGCACGATTTCGGCGAGTTCTCTTCGTTTGGACTCCGATAAATCCAGACCCTGAAACGAATCTTCCAAACCCATTCGATACAATGCTTCTCTGGAAAGGAGTGAAATCCAGTGCGGCAAAATCTGGGTTAAAATGTTGGAGACGCTCTTCTTCGCATTGGACTCAAATCCTTCCAGAAATCGTGTTTCAAAATCATCCGGAAGCGGATACGGAATTCCGCTGAACTCTCGGAAATTCAGTACAGAAGAGCGATCGTATTCCTTGAATGAATCAACCAATTTATTTTGAGTATTGGCAAAATAGATGTTCGGTTTTCCGCCGTAAAACTCGAAATAGATTCGAGAATCATTGTTAAGTTGCCAGCACAAAACCCGATCACCGGGAACCATCTCGATTCCTGTGATGATATTCCCTTCAATTTGCTCGAAGAGTTGCACCCGTCGTTTTGGAATATTTAATCGGTCTGTGAGATAGAGATACGGTAATTCGCTGTTCCCGGAATAGTTTACGCGATACCGGTCGCGACCGGACAAAATAACAAAACTGCACTCATTTTTCTGGAAGGTAAACGCCTGCGTAACCTTGCCGCCAATGAGCTGATCGCCAACAGCATTCCAATAATTCCGGATGGTGAACCAATGGTTGTGCATCATTTTCAAAAATACGAAGACTTGTCACGAATCAAAACAGGAGAGCGTAGAAATCCTGAATAATTCAGATATCGAAATAGGAGAACGATTTTGATGTATGATTTTTATGTAGACCTGCGCTATTGGGGTGTGTGTAAATGTCGTGTCACGGAATATTTTTCTCATAATTTCAAGAATTTTCCATTTCATAAAATACGCCATAACATATTGGTATTATTTATCGTAGAGACGTTGCATGCAACGTCTCTACCGTAGCATATATTTGAAATTTCCCTCTTGATTTTCCGTTTTCACACAGCCTCCGTGGCACGTCAATGCCTAAAGTAATGAATCAGCTTTTACAGATTGCTAATGCCTCTCTCACAAAAGTTTATCAAAGACTCTCTTTCGTTTTCAAATTAAAATAACTGTCCCGGAGAATTCGACTCTCGCGTTGACTTCAGAACAGGAGGTTTGTATTTTAATATGCTTTAACCGAAGGAGAACACGTGATTTATAGTATGACCGGTTACGGTCGCGCAGAACAGGATTTTGAAGAGTATTCCATCGCCGTTGAGATTCGCTCGGTGAACAGTCGTTATCTCGATATCAATTTTCGCACTCCGGATATTTTATCCACGCAGGAATACGAGCTGAAGAAGGTGGTGCAGGAATTTTGTACCCGAGGACAACTCTCCGTCCGGGTGAATTTAAATTCCCCGGAGAATCGCTGGACGAAACCAACCGTAGATCATGCACTGCTCTCCCAATATCAGCAGATTTTGCAGGAGATGCAGAATACGCTGGGAATCGACGAACAGCCGCAATTATCCGACTATCTGCGTCTGCCGGATGTCGTTACTTTTGAGGAAGATCTCCCGGATACGGATGTGCTGTTTGCAAGAGTTGAAGGTGTCCTTAAAACTGCTCTGAATGAACTGCAGGGAATGCGCCAGAAAGAAGGCGAAGCGCTGAAACAGGATTTTTTAGAGCGATTGACCTGGCTCGAAGAATCTCTGGAGAATCTCCAGGAAAGCGCATCCGAAAACAGCCAAACTGTTCTGGAATCCCTCCGCAGTCGGATTGACAATCTACTCGATGATGTCCCTGTGGATGAAGATCGACTGGCGCAGGAAGTCGCGTATATCGCTGACAAAGTTGATACTACCGAAGAAATCGTACGCTTCCAGAGTCACATCAAGCAGTTTAGAAATTTGCTGAAAGACGGCGATTCCGTGGGGAAAAAGTTGAATTTTCTCCTGCAGGAGATGAACCGAGAAATTAATACGATTGGCGCAAAGTCGAACAATTCTGAAATTAGTCATCTTGTGGTCGATGTGAAAAACGAACTGGAAAAATTACGGGAGCAGGTACAGAACATTGAGTAAATGCGGATTACTGGTTTGTCTGGCTTCTCCATCCGGTGGCGGGAAAACGACAGTCGCTCACAAACTGCTGGATCGCAACGCGGATTACGAGTTTTCGGTTTCCTGCACAACCCGGGAAAAACGCTCCAATGAAGAAGATGGCGTCGATTATCATTTTGTCTCTTTGGCAGAATTCGAAAAAAAGATTCAAAACGGTGAATTGGCGGAGTACGAGCAAGTCCACGGCGATTACTACGGTACGCTGAAATCCGCAGTCGAAAATGCACTGGAGGAACACAACGTTTTATTGGTTGATATCGATGTGAAAGGCGCCACGCGACTGAAAGAATTATATCAAGATCGTTGCCTGACTATTTTCATCAATCCACCCAGTATGGAGGAATTAGAAAAGCGCCTCATAAATCGTGGGACGGAAACCGAAAAAAGCTTTCAAATTCGCATGGAACGTATATCTTTAGAAATGCAATATGGGGAACAATTTGACCGGCAGGTGGTGAACGATAATCTGGAACAAACTGTCGAGAAAATCGAAAGCATTATAGAATCCGAAAGAAAAGTAACAGCAGAGGAAAAAATTCATGGCAATTGAAACAATTCCGTTTAAAGAGTTAGAGAAAATTACGGATGATACATTTGAAGGCGTGGTAATTATGTGCAAACGGGCACGGCAGGTGAACGCCGAACGGCTGGCGAAAATGGAATTACCCGCTTTTATGGAAGATGCCGATGAAGAGGAGCCATACGATCGCGAAGATCTCATTGATTTTGACTTCGATTCCATTGAGAAAGCCACGACTTTTTCCATCCGGGAAATGTTGAATGGTGACCTTTCATATCGGTACAAAGACGTAGAACCGAAATTGTCGGAGGACGATCAGTCGAAAGCCCATGACGGCGACTCCAATTCCGAATGATTGGTTTGCGCGTCAAAAGTTAACCCTGATTTTGTCCGGTGGGCCGGGTATCTACCAAAGTGTGGACTTCATCCGGCAACTTCTGGCGTTTCATTCGCTGCACCTTGAGATCATTTTAACGCCATCATCCAGGAAATATATTCCCAAAGATTTGCTTCGCGCACTTGGCATTGAATCGGTAATTTCCATAGATTTCGACCTGCCAGATCCCGACGATACTGAGATAATTACATCGTTGGTCAGCAACGCAGATGCTTGTCTTGACATCAGGTTGGATGATTCATCTATCTCTGCTCAACACGAACAGATTGCTGCAGCAATCAATCTCGCTGATCATTCAACTACATTGAAAATCACCGATCAACCTGGCCGAAGTGACAGCGCAGCCTATGTATTTCACGGGGAATGGTATCCGGTTGTTGAATGGTTAGCCAGCTGCCTTTCCAGGGATCAGTCCTGGCGCGGAAAACATGTGCTGGTGACGGCAGGACCCACGGAGGAAGCGATTGATCCAATCCGATACATCACGAATCACAGCAGTGGGAAAATGGGATTTGCGATTGCCAGACAGGCGCAACTCAGGGGCGCCGAGGTAACACTCATTACCGGTCCGGTGACTCTGGAAACGCCAGTTGGTGTGAACAGGATAAACGTAGTTACAGGGGAGGAAATGTACCGCGCCGCCCGTGACCATTTTGACCAGACCGATATTTTTTTCGCTGCCGCAGCGGTCGAAGATATGAAGCCGCTGGATGTTCAGCGCGAGAAAATCAAAAAGCAGCAACGTTTCCAAATTGAATGTGAAAACGCCGTTGATGTTTTGGCATCTCTGGCAAAGAAAAAAACGCATCAATATTTGGTAGGCTTCAGTGTAGAAACCGAAAACGTTGTGGCCAACTCGCAAAAAAAACTCCGGACAAAATCTCTGAATGCAATTGTTGTCAATAATCCGAGGGAAAAAGGAGCAGCCTTCAAGGGTGACACCAACAAGGTCACGCTGCTTTCCAAAGATGGATCTGCGGAGAAATTGCCATTAATGTCCAAAGATGAATTAGCAGCGAGATTATTGAAGATTACGCGTGAGCATTTGAGCGATGAATGATCGGGACGATTTAAATCGCTATTTTCGACAACAGGCCGAACTGTTTCCGGAGGATTTTTATATCCCACCGGAGCAGAAAGCAAGTCGGGTCAACGAATCATCAGATATGACAGATTATTCTCCAGAGATTCCATCCTATGAACCGCAAGTGGAAGGCGACTTGTCTGCATATGAGGAACAGATTAACCAGTGCAAACGATGTCGACTTGGTGAAAGCCGCATCAACTTTGTGTTTGGTGTCGGGAGTCCGGATGCCGATTTAATGTTTATTGGAGAAGCACCGGGACAGCAGGAGGATGAACAAGGTGAACCGTTTGTCGGGCGCGCGGGCAAATTACTGGACAAGATTCTGGCAGCAATTGGTTTGAAACGGGATGAGGTTTTCATTGCCAATGTCCTGAAATGCCGTCCACCTAACAACCGCGATCCGAAACCGGATGAAATTGAAGAATGCGAACCGTATTTGGTGCAGCAGATTCAAATGATTCAACCAAAGGTAATTATCGCGCTGGGACGTATTGCGGCAAATACATTATTGAAGGAATCGATGGCGTTACGGGACATGCGCAATAAAACGTGGAATTACCACGGGACCGATCTGGTGGCAACATATCATCCGGCGGCGTTGTTGCGCAATCCCGGATTAAAACGTCCTGCCTGGGAAGATTTTCAGCGGATCCAGCAAAAATATCTGGATTGACCTGCTGCAGTCCATCATGTTTGAAATAACGAATTAATTTTATACAAAGAAAAATTTTATGGCAGATTCACAACAATCAGGAAGAGTGCCACCACAGGCTCTTGACGCTGAACGCGCCGTGTTAGGCGCGATGATGCTCGACCCCGAAGCCGTGGGCCGGGCGCTTGAAATTTTAGAAGAACAAAATTTTTACCGGGAGGCTCACCGTAAAATTTTCAGAGTGATGAATACGCTGTTTGAAAAAAGTGAGCCCATTGATCAGGTAACAGTCGCACAGGAATTACAGGATCGGGGTCAACTTGAGGATATTGGCGGTGCGTACGAATTAAGTAAGCTCCTGGATATCCCGTCATCGGCAAACCTGGAATATTACGCCAAAACAGTCCTCGAAAAATCGGTGCTGCGTCAGTTGATTAATGTCTCGTCGAACGCGATCACCTCTGCTTACGATCAAAGTGAAGATGTGTACGATCTGTTAGATCAGACAGAACACGCGATTTTCCAACTTTCCGACCGCCGGTTAAAAGGCGGATTTCTGAATATCAAAGAAATAATGAACTCGACAATGGAAACAATTGAATCGTTTCATACGGCCACGGATGGCGTAACCGGCATCGCAACAGGATTTACGGATCTGGACGACAAGACTTCCGGATTCCAGCCGTCTGATTTGATCATTATTGCCGGGCGACCATCCATGGGAAAAACGGCCTTTGCACTCAACATTGCGCGCAATGCTGCCGTCGATCATAAAGTGCCGGTTGGGATATTCAGTTTAGAAATGGCAAGTCACCAATTAGCGATGCGACTCCTCTGCAGCGAAGCACAGGTAAGTGCGCATAAACTGCGGACGGGCCGCCTGCCGAGCGCCTTGTATAGCAACCTTTCGCGAAAAGTGGGTGTGCTGACAGAAGCCCCGATTTTTATCGACGATACGCCGTCAATCACGGTGTTAGAATTGCGAGCCAAAGCTCGTCGCTTGAAAGCAGAACACGACCTTGGCATGGTGATCGTCGATTACCTGCAGTTGATGCGCGGACCGCGCTCATCTGAGAATCGGCAGCAGGAGATTTCAGAAATTTCCCGCTCGCTCAAGGCATTGGCAAAGGAAATCAAGGTGCCGGTTGTCGCGCTGTCTCAGTTGTCCCGCGCCGTAGAATCCCGTGGTGGTGATAAACGACCAATGCTGTCTGATCTCCGTGAATCCGGAGCCATTGAACAGGATGCTGACGTGGTGATGTTTGTGTTCCGCAAGGAACATTACGACCGGGAAAATACGGAACATCCCGGAGATGCTGAGATTATAATAGGGAAACAACGAAACGGACCGATTGGTACCGTACATTTGACTTTCTTGAAAGATTATGCAACATTCAAAGATCAGTCTATGTATTCTGATGAACAATTTGTGGAGACACCTTTTTAATTATGGCAGCTAGAGTCGGATTATTAAAACGCATTGTTTCGAGTTCGGAAGAACAGTACGACAAACCATTTGTCGAACTGATCGATCTGATCCACAAGAGGACAAACAACGGTGAAGCCGATGTGAGTCAGTTGTGGGCTGCGTATAAGTTCGGCCAGGAAGCCCACGAAGGCCAGTTGCGTAAATCCGGCGATCCGTATTTTGATCACTGTTTGAACGTGGCAAAAATTCTCGCCGAACTCCATATGGATGCGACTACCATCATGGCGGGGTTGCTCCACGATGTGGTTGAAGACACCGGTATTACGCTCACCGACGTTGAAGAAAATTTTGGCAAAGAAGTCGCTCAGCTTGTAGACGGTGTCACGAAATTAGGTGACATCAAATTCAAGAGTCGCCAGGAGAAGCAGGCGGATAATTTCCGGAAAATGCTGCTGTCTGTGGCCGAAGATATCCGTGTCATCATCATCAAATTTGCTGACCGGTTACATAATATGCGTACACTGGAATATCTGCCGCCGATTAAACAGCGCCGAATTGCCATCGAAACCAGAGATGTGTACGCGCCGCTTGCTCACCGGCTTGGTATGGCGAAAATCAAGTGGGAGATGGAAGATCTGGTATTGAAAGCGCTTGATCGTGAAGCCTATTACGGTATAATGAAAGGCATCGCAGAAAAGCGCAAAGAGCGCGAGAAATATATTGAAAAGTTTTCCGCGCCAATTACGGATCAATTAAAAGAATACAACATCGAAGCAAAAATTCTGGGCCGGCCGAAGCATTTTTACAGCATTTACGGCAAAATGAAACGGCGGAATAAGCCGCTGGAAGAAATTTATGATCTACTGGCAATTCGCATTATCGTCGATCGGGTTGAGGAATGCTATACCACTCTTGGAATTATTCATCAACTGTTCACGCCGGTACAGGATCGTTTCAAAGATTTTATTGCCACACCAAAGATTAATGGTTATCAGTCCATTCACACCACGGTAATTGGTCCGGATGGGCGAATGGTTGAAATTCAGATCCGAACACAGGAAATGGATAAAACCGCAGAAGTTGGCGTTGCAGCCCATTGGCGCTACAAAGAAGGCGGCAGGGCGAGAGAAGATGAGGAGATCGATCGGCAAGTTCGCTGGTTGCGGGAATTGATAGAAATTCTCCAAAACGATTCAACGAATCCCAAAGAATTTATGAATACCCTGAAGATTGACCTCTTCAAGGATGAAATTTTTCTGTTTACGCCAAAGGGTGATTTGGTCCAACTTCCACGGGGATCAACTCCGGTGGATTTTGCTTTCCAGGTCCATACCGAAGTTGGATTACATTGTATTGGCGCCAAGGTCAACGGCAAAATCGTCCCGCTGAACTCAGAATTAAAAAGTGGCGACTCGATTGAAATCATTACCAGTGAGACTCAAACTCCAAGTTATTCCTGGCTGAAGTTTGTAAAGACGACCAAAGCGATTGCCTCTATTAAACGCTGGATCCGTAAGAATCAGTTTGAAGAGAGCGTGAAACTCGGTCGTGAAATTATGGAAAAGGAAATTCGTCGATTCCAAACTGATCTCACTTTCAAACAGGTGCGGAATGCATACGAAGAATTGGGATATCGGGACGAAGACAAACTGTATGCTGCTGTTGGCAACGGCGACATTACCGTCAAAGAACTGATCCAGAAGCTGGAGCCGGAAGCGCCGGAAGAACTGGAAGGCGAGGAAGAGAAGAAAGAGCGCTTTTTCAATATTGCCCGGAAAAAGGCAAAAGGCGTCAAGGTGCAGGGCATCAGTAATATGATGATTCGCTTCAGCAACTGCTGTAGCCCCATTCCCGGTGATCCGATTATCGGTTTTGTGACTCGTGGACGAGGCGTATCTATTCACCGCAGCGATTGTAAAAATATCCCCGCCTTGCTCAAAGATGAAGACCGCCGGATTGAAGTCGATTGGGATGTTGGCAAAGAGCAGAGTTTTATGGTTCGGCTCAAGGTGTTGGCACAAGAACGAAAGAATTTTCTCAAACACGTCACCGATGCCCTCTCTGAACGCGAGGTTAATATTATATCGGTGGATTTGCGGGTAGAAGGCGCTCTAATCACGTGTATTTTAGTCATCGAAGTGGAAAACCTGAAGCAACTCAATAAAATTCTCCGGAATCTCCGCAGTATCGAGGATCTTATCAGCGTGGAACGTGAGTAGTTCACTCGCCCGAAGTTACCTGTATTATCCCTATTGTTTGCACATTTTGAAGTTATCAGCTCTAATATCTCTGGAAGCAGGCCTAAATTCAATATTTTGCTTGAATTAGGAGGACTCTGAATCTAAATTCGATGCTTAAGCAAGTGGAAGTATGTAACGAATATTGCAAGGGGAATCTGAAATGAGTGTGACGTATACCAAGAAGGATGTGGCGCGCCGGACGGCTGAAGCGGTTGATGAGAAAATTTATCTGACGGAAAAAGTGGTGGACGGTTTTTTTGATACGCTGCGGGAAATGCTCAGCGAAGATGAAGATCGGATCCGGATTGAAATCCGGAATTTTGGTGTGTTTGAAGTCAAACCCACCAAAGCAAAACCACGGGCCCGGAATCCGCGAACGAATGAAGAAATTTATGTCCCCGCTCGCAAAAAAACCCATTTTAAACCGGGAAAATTATTGCGGGAAGTGTTGAAACAGCCGTTAAATCCTGAGAAAGCAAAAAAACATCAACGGAAAAAGAACAACGAGAACGAGTAATCTCGCCGTTCGCATCAAAGGATAATTTAAAGCCGCCCTCTATTTAGACGGTGCGGCTTTTCTTTTTATGTCAGCTACTGGACGAATTCTTGCCATAGATTACGGGACGAAAAAGATCGGATTGGCAGTCACTGATCCGCTGCAGATCACCGCTGCGCCTTACACAACCATTCGATATGAAAGTCGTGATGAATTTTTGGTTCAGCTCCGCGAAATTATTGAGGACCGGGAAGTGATTCGCGTTGTGGTAGGAATGCCAATTGGTCTCAGCGGGAAAGATACTCAGTTTACAGAGCACGTACGGGAGTTCGTGGAGTGGCTACGTTCGGAAATCTCGCTTCCTATTGCCACGCTGGACGAACGGTTTTCTTCCTCCGATGCCAAAGCCAGTTTAATCCAAATGGGCGTAAAAACTGGTCACAACAAAGAGCGCGTGGATGCAATGGCTGCTGCACACCTGTTACGGTATTATTTGGATATCCAGGATGAACGGAATAAAAGCGATGCCTGATGAATATTCTGCACAATTCTGGTGGCAAACGCCAACCACAAAAGCTATTGTCAGCGGGTTAATTCTTGCGCTCTCATTTCCGCCGCTCCCGTTAGGATTTTTAGCGTATTTTGGTCTCGTCCCATTTATTTATGCTCTCAAGCAGACCAACGGAAAATACGGTTTTCGTTTAGGTTACATCGCGGGAATATTTTACACCGGTGGAGTCGCATATTGGATTGGCGCGAACTCTGGGACCTATCGCTGGGCGGCAATATTGTCAGCGTTGATGACGGTAATTTTCATTGCTCTGAATTTTGCTGCATTTGGTTTGCTGTTTGGCTATACGATCAAAAAGAGAGTCCTGGGCGGAATGTGGTGGGCGGCACCGTTTTGGTTAATGAGTGAATTTTTGCGCTCGTTCGGTACGCTGGTTTTTCCGTGGCTCAATCTCAGTTTGAGTCAATCACATTATTTGCCGCTCTTGCAACCAGCCAGTCTGTTTGGAATGTACAGCATTGGATTTTGGATTATATTAATCAATGTAGCAATTTATTATTATCTGGAAGCTCGCAAAAATGGCCACGGTGTGCTGCAAAGCTTTGGAGTGTTGCTCGTAATCTATGCGGTACCGCTTATTTACGGCATCGTTGTTCTCGAAATTCCTCATCGCCCAGTGAGTAAAGAGCAGACATTTCAGGTCGGAGTGCTACAGCCAAACGTGGATCCCAATCAGAAGTGGAGCAAATCGTTTCGGAAGCGGAATTTTGCGTTACTCGATTCACTGACCAGAACGGCGGTTGCCGCCGGAAGTCCGGATTTAATTATTTGGCCAGAGACGGCCACTCCGTCGTATATTCGATTTAATCGTTATGGGTATCGGAGCAAGCTGGAAAATCTGGTCGATCAGATTGAGCGCCCCGTTTTAACCGGTACCCCGGATTGGGAACCTCCCCAGGATCAAGAGAAGGCAACTCTCAAGAACAAGGAGAATGGGAAATATTATAACGCTGCAATTCTGTTCAATCCGGAGCGACCGATTTCCCAAACCTATCGTAAAATTAAACTTGTACCGTTTGGTGAGTATATTCCGTACGAATGGATTTTTGGATTTTTCTCCAGTTGGGATCTGGGACAGGGATATTTTACTCCCGGGAAAGATTATACAGTTTTCCACGATTATACTGAACCGTCTGTCCCGGATTTTAGCGTGGCAATCTGTTACGATTCCAGTTTCCCGAGACTGGTGCGCAAATTTCGGCGAAACGGGGCCAAGTGGCTGGCGATTATCACCAACGATGCGTGGTTCGGCGATGCCTCGGGACCGTATCAACACGCGCAATGGGCGAAAGTTCGCGCCATAGAAAACCGGATGCCGGTTGCGCGTTCCGCAAATACAGGAATCTCGATGCTCATTGATCCCTGGGGAAGAGTCTCGTATAAGTTACCGTTACATACGCAGGGAACCATTACCGGAAACCTAAGCGTCACTGACGGAATGTCCGTGTACGACCATATCGGCGATTTGTTTAGTATCGTTTTTTCCGTGATTGGCGGCGTGGGATTTCTTTGGGGAATTATTAAGCAATGAAGCAGATAATCACCATATTGTTAGCATTGGTCATTTCAACTCCGGTTTTCGCGCAGAAATTTGAAACTCCAGGAACATTGTTGGACAGTGCGTTGAATTCTGTAGCTGCACAGGTTGCGGATTCTCTGGGCGTTCCAGGTGAATCAGTGGCAGTTTTTCCTTCGGTTGAGGGCGAATTTCCACAAGAATATCTTCCGCCGTTCACACTCCAATGGCAGCGAGTCTGGCAACAGCGTGGGTTGACTGTTTTCATCGTACCACAAGATTCACTCTACCGACTACAGTTTACGGTTTCTGATTACCATTTTGAGATTGCAAAACACGGGAAAATTCGACTATTTTCAAGTCGAGATTACCAAGGAATTTTCGAACTTTTGGGCGCCATTACCGTTATATCACCAACTCAGGAATTGATCGGGACATATCCGGTTTCATACACAAAAACTTTCCAAGTCAATGATAATCAATATCTTTGGCAGGATGAAGCCGTGAAAGAAAAATACCCGATTAGATGGCAGGGTGCTGGTGAGAACCCGGGCTTGGCGACAATTTTACTTTCGATTACGAGCGGTGTAATAATTTATCTGTTTTACTCAATGCGAGGATAATTTATGAAGCGATTCATTTTTCTGGGACTGGTTTTCCTTTTAAGTGGGACACTTTTTGCGCAGCATGATGAACCCATATCAACGCAATCTTTACAATCAATACTGCCTTTGAAATATGTAACGACCCAACATCATCAGGAAGCGTTTGCTGCTGTGGATCTTGCTCCCGAACCCGGAGAGATAACCCGTGGCAGCGTCATGTTGTCTTCGCTTATCCTTCCGGGCTGGGGAGAACGTCGTTTGGGAGAGACTACGCGTGGAACGATCTTTACTTCGGCTGAAGCCGTACTTTGGCTCGGATACATTGGTCTCACAGCGTATGCCGACTGGCGCGAACGCGATTTTCAGGCATTTGCAGCGAATTACGCTGACGTGAATCCAGTTGGAAAAAATGGCCAATTCTGGGTCGATATCGGTGCAAACGATAACGTCAGATCGTTCAACGAAAAGCGATTGCGCGATCGCCGGGATGATCGTGTGTATCAAGATACTGAAGCCTATTGGTGGGACTGGCCCAGTTACGAAATCCGGGTGAAATATGACAAAATGCGGATTCAGAGTCGCGCGGCATCCAGAGATGCGACGTTCGCGCTTGGTGCGGTGGTGGTAAACCACATTCTCAGTGCGTTGGATGTCACTTATCTGTACAATACACATTTTTCTGGCGCTAATGGGGAAATCTCGTATAACGTTCAGATTCCATTACCGGAATGATTTTTGATTCTCTGGCAATGATCCGTACTTTTACGTGATATGAGCGTTTTTTCCAAAGCACATTCTCATTCACAAAATTCGTATCACCCACTTGTCATTACCGCGCTTTCGATAATGGCCGTTATTCTGGTGGCCACCCGGCAGAATGCGCTGATGCTTGTCGCGCTGTATCTACTTATTAGCATTGGGTTTCTCTTCCTCAGGGTTCGGTTGCAAAAAATATTCTCTGCTATCCGATATTTGCTTTGGATGCTTCCCATCACCTTTTTTATGCACATTGGGTTAAGTCAATTCGGTTGGGATTTTATTAGCTCTCTTTTCAATGGAACGCCTCAGTTTGCGTATTTGAAACCGGCGATAATGTTTACGCTGCAAATTTTTGGATTTATGTTCATTATGGGCGGCGCTATGCAATTAGTTCAACTCGATCGCCTGCTCGATAGTCTTTATCTCGGGCTGCAGCCGTTGCGCAAGCTCAAACTCCCCGTTGATGATTTTTTCCAGATTTTATTCCTGGGTTTGCGATTTTTCCCGCTGCTACGGGAAGAAGCCAGGCGGATTCAGGAAGTGCGCCGAGGATTTGGCGTAAACGATTCTCAATCACTCATTGGTCGAATTCGATCGCACGTCGCTACGGCAATTCCGATGTTCGTCGGGACACTCTACCGGGCGGAAATCGTCGCACAGACAATGGCGTTGCGTGGGTACATCCCTGGGAAAAAGCGAACCGTGTATACTGATCTTCGCTGGCATACCAGAGATTCATTTCTCGTGTCAATCATATTGTTATTTTCGGTATTTGTGTTGGTAGTATGAGCAGATTTGCATTGATAATTGAATATGATGGCGCCAACTATGCCGGCTGGCAATTGCAGAATAATCAACGGACCATTCAGGGTGAAATTGAAAAGGCATTCGAGCAGTTGACTCAGACTCAAGTGCGCATCACCGGATCGGGGAGAACTGATAGTGGTGTGCACGCCAGACGGCAGGTTGCGCATTTTGATTCACCGAAATCAACCCTTTCCAAAGATAATTATCGCCGGGGACTCAACTCATATTTGAACGACGACATCATTATCAAAGATTGCCAACCTGTCCCCGATGATTTTCACGCACGATTCCAGGCTATTCAACGGGATTATTCTTATTCTATCACCCTGGAGTCAGTGGCAATCGATCGACAATATCTTTGGTATGTGCCAGATGCATTAGATTTGGAATTACTTCAAAGCGCCGCAAGTTTTATCCGGGGAACACACGATTTCAGATCCTTTATGCACGCGCGCTCTGATGTGGAAAATACCGTTTGTCACATCTCAGAATCTTCTTGGAAAATCCAGCCAAAAAAGTTACGATATTTAATTTATGGAAATCGCTTTTTGCACAATATGGTTAGGTGTTTAGTCGGGACGATGATTGAAGTGGCCCGCGGCCGATATACGTTAGACGAATTGCGCGATTTTGTGGAAAACCCGGACAAAGAGGCGTCGGTCGTCTGTGCGCCTGCACACGGATTAGTGCTTGAACACGTTCATTACGAGAAAGGACTGTTGGAATGAAATTCTTTATCGATACGGCAAATTTGGATGAGATCAAAAAAGCGAATGCGATGGGTGTAATCGATGGCGTGACCACCAATCCGTCGCTGCTGGCCAAAGAAGATGGAACGCCGGAAGAAATCTGGAAGTCTATTGCTGAAGAAGTTGATGGACCAATAAGCGCGGAGGTCGTGGGAACGGACGCCGATTCCATGGTTGAAGAGGGGCGAAAACTGGCGAAAATTCACGATAATATTGTAGTTAAAATTCCGATGCTGGAAGATGGACTAGTTGCAGTCAAACGGTTGAAAACAGAGGGCATTCGCACAAACACCACTCTGGTTTTTTCACCACTCCAGGCATTGTTGTGTGCCAAAGCCGGTACTGATTTCGTGAGTCCGTTTTTAGGTCGGCTTGACGACCGGGGACACGACGGGATGCAGCTCGTGGAACAAATCCGGATAATCTACGATAATTATGATTTCAAAACTGAAATCCTTGCGGCCAGCATCAGATCACCGTTACACGTACTTAATGCTGCTTTGATAGGTGCGGATGTAGCGACTATTCCGTTTAACGTAATTACAAAATTGGCTCATCATCCATTAACAGACCAGGGATTAGAAAAATTTCTAAGCGATTGGGAAAAGAAAAATGCATAAGATTTATCACCTGGCAGTCAACAGTTTACTGTCAATGACATTCATAGTATTTGGCGCTGCACTTTTAGCACAGTCAACCTCTTCGGATGTGCAGGGAAATGTCACTGCCAATCGACAGACCGTGATAACAAAAGCCGTCGCGGAAGTCAGCCCGGCGGTGGTTGGCGTAAATGTTACCCAGATTAAGCAGTACCGGACTCATCCTTTTGTCAATGATCCGCTCTTTAATATGTTTTTTGGTGAAACATATCGGCGTAAGGTCCCAAGCCTTGGATCCGGTATTATTGTGAGTCCTGATGGCTATGTGCTCACGAATTATCACGTGGTGGAGAGCGCGGTCGAAATTATTATCACCACCGCTGGCGGTGAACAGCACAAAGCCGAAATCATTGGATCGGATCAGGTGACGGATTTAGCTCTTTTAAAAATTGATGTGAAGAATCATCCTTATGCCAAGCTTGGCAATTCCGATGATGTCGTCATTGGAGAATGGGTTGTTGCGCTCGGAAATCCGTTCGGTCTATTCGATATTTCGTATCAACCGACGGCAACGGTAGGAATTATCAGTGGCAAACATTTGGATTTCGGTGAGCAGAGCAAAGGTCAACGGTATCAGGATATGATTCAGACGGACGCTGCAATTAACGGAGGTAATAGTGGCGGGCCGCTCGTGAATGCTGACGGAAACGTAATCGGGATCAATACTTTTATATTTACCAGTGATCGATACAATAAGGGATCAATTGGAATTGGATTTGCCATTCCGATTAATCGCGCAAAACAGATTATGGCTGATTTGAAAAAGCACGGGAAAATCGACTGGTCCTTTGATACCGGTTTAAAGATCCAGGCGATGGATAAAAGTATTGCTGACGCAATGAATATCAAGGTGGATCACGGTTTGATCGTGACTGGTGTGCGGGATGGTAGTCCGGCTGATAAAGCAGGTATTAAGTTTGGCGATGTAATTACTGAAGCCCAGGGATCGCCGGTGCAGAATGAACAAGATATCTTTGCCGCCATACAAAATAATTATTTACACGCAGGAGATATTCTGAAATTAACGGTCATGCGAAACGAAAAACCAATGACTATTAATTTAAAACTGGAGCCAGTGAAATAAAATGATTGAGCGATACACCACCCCTGAAATGGCGCATCTCTGGTCTGATGAGCATAAATATCAGACTTGGCTTGAAGTCGAATTGGCCGTGTGTGAAGTCCAGACGGACCGCGGCATTATTCCAGAGACAGATATGAAGACGTTGCGCAAAGAAGCTGATTTTGACATCAGCCGCATTGAGGAAATTGAAGCCGAAGTTAAGCACGATGTCATCGCATTTTTAACTTCTGTCTCAGAATTTGTGGGACCGTCCAGCCGTTTTATTCATATGGGCATGACTTCGTCAGATTTGCTGGATACTTCAATGGCAATGATTGCGGTACGATCTGGTGAGCTAATTTACGAGACACTTGAACAATTTCGCGATGTGCTGGCGGCAAAAGCGAAAGAGCACGTCGAGACGGTGATGATTGGCCGAACACACGGTATTCACGCGGAGCCGATTACTCTGGGATTAAAATTTGCCATCTGGTACGAAGAAGTCAAACGCCATCTTGTGCGGCTTGAACGCGCCATTGATAATCTGCGCTTTGGGAAAATTTCAGGGGCTGTCGGCACGTACCAGCATCTTGATATGGAAGTAGAGCAAAAAACCTGTGAAAAACTTGGACTAATACCAGAGCCGGTCAGCAATCAAATTATCCAGCGGGATCGACACGCAGAATTCATTAGCGTCCTGGGTTTGATCGGATCAACGCTGGACAAAATCGCCGTGGAAATACGTCTGCTGCAAAAGACTGAAACGCTGGAACTATCAGAACCATTCAGCAAGGGACAAAAAGGCTCCTCGGCCATGCCGCATAAGAAAAATCCGATAACCTGCGAACGCATCTCCGGGATGGCCAGATTGCTTCGGAGTTACAGCCAAACTGCGATGGAAAACATTCCTCTCTGGCATGAGCGCGATATTTCTCACTCTTCTGTGGAGCGAGTGATTTTCCCTGATGCGACCACATTAACGCATTATATGTTGCTCAAAATGATTCCGTTGATTCAAAATATTGTGGTCTATCCAGAGAATATGTTGCGAAATATGGAATTCACGAATGGACTAGTGTATTCTCAGGAAGTCTTGCTTAAATTAGTGAACAGCGGAATGACGCGTGAAGAGGCATATAAACTCGTGCAGGAAACTGCAATGCGGGTGTGGGAATCTGAGGAGAATTTTTTGGAGCAATTGAAATCTCAGCCGGTGATAATGGATTCTATCTCGGAGGAAGAACTGGAAAGTTGCTTCACGCCAGAAAAAGTCGTGCAGAATGCACACAAAATTTTAAAGCGTCTGGGACTTGAACAGGAGTAGCATTGTTGTCTTCTATTGCTAGAGAAGGATTGGCCATCATTGCGGGTTTTCTGCTGCTGACAATACTACTTCTGATTGCATTTATTATTACCGGTTGGCCAATATTAAATTGGTTCTGGATTGCAGGGGCAGTATTGACACTCTTTAGTCTGTACTTCTTTCGTGATCCCCATCGAAATTTACCGGATGACCCATCGAAAATCGTGAGTCCTGCTGACGGAAAAGTCGTATCCATCAATACAGTGAATGATGAATTTGTCGGGGAAAACGCCACGCGGATTTCCATTTTTTTGACGATTTTTAACGTGCACGTCAACCGGGTTCCGTGTTCCGGAACGGTGAAAGGTTCGGCTTATAAGCGCGGGAAGTTTTTGGCGGCTTTCAATCCTGCGGCGTCCGAGGAAAACGAGCAAACGATCATTGATATTGAAAACCGACGGTTCAATGTGCGTATGAAGCAGATCGCAGGACTCATTGCCCGCCGCATAATTAATTATTTAAAATTGGGTGAAACTGTTCGAATTGGTCAACGTTTTGGATTGATCCGGTTTGGCTCCCGGGTGGATGTGATTTTTCCGGCGGCGGTAGATGTGCAGGTGCAATTGAAGACAAAAGTCGTCGGTGGCGAGACGATTTTAGGAGTATGGAATGAAGTTTAAAAAAGCAATGTTTCCGAGTCTGTTTACTATTTTCAATATGTTTGCCGGTTTTCTGGCAATCGTATCGATTTTTGAAGGCGAGATCACTCGCGCCTGTTGGCTCATCTTTTTTGCGGCTGTTTTCGATGGCATGGATGGGAAACTTGCGCGACTCATCGGCAATAGCACAGAATTTGGCGTTGAGTTTGATTCTTTAGCCGATGTGATATCGTTCTGTCTTGCACCTTCGTTTCTTATCTATCGGCTGTACGCGGTTGATCTCGGCGTCTTGGGAGCGATTATTTCGTTCTTCCCGCTGATGTTCGGCGCGATCCGGTTGGCACGTTTTAACGTGCAGACAATCACAACACCGATGCCATACTTTATCGGGTTGCCAACGCCGATGAATGCCATCGCATTGCTCTCATTTCCACTCTTTAATTATGCAACCATCGGCAATGCGGGAAACGCCAAAATTATCTTGCCGTATATGGTTTGCCTGTCCTTTCTGATGGTGAGCCACGTCCCCTACACCAAGATGCCGAAATTGACTTTCAAGGAAGATTTAAATAATACCATTCATTTGATTATTGTAATATTGGGTTTGGTGCTCATCGCTATATTTACCTCTCGGGCGTTGCTGATCCTGACGTTTCTCTTCGTGTTATCAGGCATTGTCCGCTGGATGGCTGGAACGGAAGAAGACGAGCAAGTGTATAAACCGCTAACGAAATAGGGATAGTATGTTTAAAGCGAACGTGACTGTTCATTACAAGCAGGGAATATTAGATCCACAGGGCAAAGCAGTTCATCACGCATTGCAAAGTTTAGGCATTCAGGGTGCTGATGAGGTGCGAGTAGGAAAACATATTGTAATGACCTTTCCGGATTTGTCTAAAAAAGAAGCCGACGAAGCGACGAAAAAAGCGTGTGACAAGATTTTATCAAATCCGGTGATCGAGGATTATGATTATGAACTGGTGGAGGAAAAGTCGTGAAGTTTGGTGTTGTTGTTTTTCCGGGGTCCAATTGTGACCACGATGTGTATCATGTGATTCGCCACGTGATGGAAGAGTCGGTTGTATATCTTTGGCATAAAGATACCGATTTGCAGAATGTGGATGCGGTCATTTTGCCAGGAGGATTCTCCTATGGCGATTATCTGCGTGCCGGGGCGATTGCCAGATTTTCCCCGATTATGCAAGAGGTTGTAAATTTTGCCAATGACGGTGGATTAGTGTTAGGAATCTGCAACGGATTCCAGGTATTGACGGAAGTCGGGCTCTTGCCAGGCGCGCTGACCTCCAATGATCATACCCGATTTGTATGCAAAACTGTCCACCTGCGTACCGAAAATGTTGATACGCCTTTCACTTCAGAATATGAGCAAGGCCAGGTGATTGCGCTGCCCGTTGCCCATGCAGAAGGACGCTATTATGCAGATACTGAGACTCTAAACTTGTTACATCAGGAAAATCGTATTATTTTCCGATATAGTGATCCGGACGGCAATCTGACAGAGGAGAGCAATCCGAATGGGTCACTGAAGAATATTGCCGGGATTTGTAATAAAGAGGGCAATGTCCTGGGAATGATGCCGCATCCGGAGCGCGCATGTGAAAATATCCTTGGACTGACAGATGGATTAGCAATGTTTCATTCACTCATAGATAATCGGGTAATGGCATGACGACACGGCACCGGCCACTGATTATAATTATTCTCGCATTAATTATCGGAGCGATGTTAGGCACGCTCCTGGGAGATTTGCTGGGTATGATTTTACCGCCAGGAGTGGTCAAAGAACTCTTTTTACGATCGGTTGCCGTCTCGCTCAACCCGACAACACTCGATTTGTTGGTGCTTAAATTTACGCTGGGCTTTTCGCTAAAATTAAATTTTAGCGGGATCATTGGTCTGGGTGTAGCGTATTATTTGCTGAGGTATTTTCGATAGAAGGAGAACATCATGGGCTCATTAGGAATGCCAGAACTCATCATCATCTTTGGAATTATTTTACTGCTGTTCGGCGCGAATAAATTACCGGAACTGGCTCGTGGGTTAGGGCGCGGGATCCGGGAGTTTAAGGATGCGACCAACGAAATCACGGATGAAATTACCAAAGAAGACACCAAATAACATCAGTTCCAATAACCTCGCCTTCCAGGGCAGGAGGATATTATGGGTAGTTTAGGAATGCCAGAACTCATCATCATTTTCGGCATTATTTTGCTTTTATTTGGCGCAAAGAAGTTGCCGGAATTGGCGCGGGGACTCGGAAGAGGAATTCGAGAATTCAAGGATGCAACCAATGAAATCTCGGATGAGATGAACAAACCGTACGATAAACCTCGTCAGGAAATCAAGGACGAAGAAGAATCCGAAGAAAAGAAAACGGACGAGCATATTTCGTAACGACGGAATGTTCATTTCTTTTCCATAAGTCATAATATTTACTACAAGTAATTCACAGAAACATTGAATCTGTTTACACAGGAGAATGAGGTTTTTTGTTTATGCAGGAGTTGACGCAGGATAGATTTCTGGAACGCATTCATACCGCAATTGATCAACTCGGCGACGCAGAAAAACTGAATATCTTTATCACGGCTGATGCGGGAAAAATCCAAACTTCAGCACACCAGTACGCAGAAAATTTCTCCCAGAGGAAGTCTGAGGCGCTGGTCGGAAAACTCATCGGAATCAAGGACAATATTAACGTCCACGGAATTCCGACTACTTGTGGTTCACATATTCTGAATAAATTTAAAGCGCCCTACAGCGCCACGGTCATAGATCGTATCGAAGATGCTGGTGGATTCATTTTTGGAAAAACCAATCTGGATGAATTCGCTATGGGTTCGTCCAATGAACATTCATATTATGGTCCGGTCAAGAATCCGAACGATCCAACGCGTGTTCCTGGCGGCTCCAGTGGCGGTTCTGCTGCTGCCGTGAAACTGGGAATCGTCGATATGGCGCTTGGCTCGGAAACCGGGGGCTCAGTTCGACAGCCTGCTGCATTTTGTGGCGTCGTCGGGTTAAAGCCATCCTACGGACGCGTTAGTCGTTACGGTCTGGTGGCATTCGCGTCATCCTTTGATCAGATTGCTCCGTTTGGGCGGTCGGTGCAGGATGTGGCCAATCTGCTGCAGGTTATTGCAGGCCACGATCCCAAAGATTCAACATCTGTGGATATTCCGGTTCCGGATTATCTATCCCAACCCATTGAAAGTGTTCAGGGCAAGAAAATTGGCGTCCCCTCGACCTATTTTGCCGAAGGTCTGGATTCGGAAATCGAAGAACGTATACAAACTGTTCTTGATTGGTTGAAATTGGAAGGCGCTGATATCGTTGACATCGATTTACCACACGCCGATTATTCAATCGCGACCTATTATATCCTGACCACAGCAGAAGCGTCATCCAATCTTGCGAGATACGACGGCATGCGCTACGGACTGCGGAAGGAAAATGAATCTCTGGAAACCACGTTCCAGAATACCCGCAGCGACGGATTTGGCGATGAAGTCAAACGCCGGATTATGCTTGGGACGTACGTTCTTTCGGCTGGCTATTACGAAGCCTATTACGGTAAGGCGCAGAAAGTCCGGCGACTCATTAAATCCGATTTTGATAACGCGTTTGAAACCGTTGATGCTATTATCACTCCAACAACGCCGACCACGGCTTTCGAATTGGGCGCTAAAACTGCCGATCCGCTGGAGATGTATTTGTCAGACATTTATACGGCGCCGGCAAACCTGACCGGAATGCCGGGAATCAGTATTCCGGTGGGCACGGACAGCAACGATCTTCCCATCGGCCTGCAAATTCTTGCAAAACCGTTTGATGAGGAAACAATTTTGCAGTTGGGGCATTATATTGAACAACGTTGGAAAACAGATTAGCAACTAACTGATTATTCAAGAATGTACCGATTTGCAGATCCGTGGTGGATTAGTTTAGCAGTTATAATCCCCATTATAATTTGGTGGTATTTTAAACGGGGCAGATATCTGCACGCCTCGTTGCGGTATTCCACACTCTCCATTTTACAATCTATTCAGAAACATAAGCGTCCATGGAAGCAGTATGTTCCCATTGGAATGCGAACGCTGGGAGTGCTGTTATTAATATTGGCGCTGGCGCGTCCACAGATAGGAAATGCCGAGCGCGAAGTGACTTCCAAAGGCATTGATATTATGCTGGTGCTGGATATTTCCAGCAGTATGCGCGCTATCGATTTTAAGCCGAACCGTCTGGAAGCGGCAAAAAAAGTAGCGACCCAGTTCGTCAACGAGCGCATCAGCGACCGGATTGGCTTGGTGGTGTTTGGCGGGGAGAGTTTTCTGCAGTGTCCATTGACTATTGACTATGACGTACTGAAAAATTTTATCAGTCAGGTCGAAATTATCGATAAAAAATACGACGGAACCGCCATTGGAATGGCGCTGGCGAATGCGATTAACCGGCTGCGGGAAAGTCCAGGGAAAGAGCCGGTGATTATCCTGCTCTCCGATGGACGAAATAACGCCGGAGAACTGGATCCGTTGACGGCCGCGGATATGGCGAAAACGTTTGGGATTAAGGTTTACACCATTGGCGCAGGAAAAAAAGGTGAAGCGCTGTATCCGGTGCAGACGCCGTTTGGTCAGAATTATATGCCGGTGAAAGTGGATATCGATGAAGACGTTCTCCGGCAGGTTGCCGAAAAGACCGGCGGAAAGTATTTTCGAGCGGAAGATGAACAGAGTTTGGCAACCATTTACGATGAAATTAATCAGCTGGAAAAAACCGAATACAAAGTGAAGGAATACACAAACTGGCAGGAACTCTTCGCATGGTTTTTGATTCCGGCATTCGGTTTATTGCTTGGTGAAACTGTTCTGCGAAACACCATTTTCAGGAGTCATCCGTAATGCTGCGATTTGGCCCTGCATATATGTGGCTTTCTTTTCTGGCGATACCTGTACTGTTTATTCTTTTTTGGTATGCAGCAAAAGCCAGAAAACGTTCGTTGGCAGAATTCGGTGACGATACACTTGTTTCGACATTAACAAACTCGGTGAGTCCGCAGCGTCGAAAGATAAAACGCATTCTGCTGATCGTAGCGTTTATTTTCTTGGGTATTGGGTTGGTCGCGCCAAAAATTGGCACCAGTTTAACTGAAGTGAAGCGCCGCGGAATCAATATCATCCTTGCACTCGATACGTCGTTGAGTATGAAAGCCGAGGACGTGAAACCAAGCCGATTGCGGCGCGCTAAATACGAAGCGTCCCAGCTAATCGATAAACTTCGCGGCGATCGCGTGGGATTGGTGGCGTTTGCGGGAGTCGCGTATTTACAGAGTCCGTTGACGCTGGATTATCGCGCCGCCCGGATGTTCCTGGATGTGATGGATACCGATATGATTCCGTCGCAGGGAACGGCAATTGGCGAAGCTATCGATATGGCGCTAAAATCGTTCGATGTAGAGAAGCATAAGTACAAGGCGCTGGTGATTTTTTCCGATGGCGAAGATCATCTTGGGAAAGCGATTGAAGCGGCGCAAAAAGCCGCCAAAGATGGCGTGATCATTTATACGGTTGGTGTTGGCACGGTTTCAGGATCGCCAATTCCGGTCGCCGGTGACGATGGCAACTCAGGATTCAAACGCGATCGTCAGGGCAAAGTGGTAACGACAAAGCTGGATCCGTCGATATTACAGCAGATTGCCTCGATCACCGGTGGAAAATATTACCAGATGAATACCGGCGATTATTCTGCGAAGGAGTTGTACGACGATATCTTCAAACTGGACAAGACGGAACTCAGCAGCCATCAGTACAGTAATTATGAAGAGCGTTATCAGTATTTTATCGCGGTGGCGCTCTTGTTGTTTCTGGTCGAAACATTTATTCCGGACCGGAAGGCGACCGAAAAGAAACGTCCGATAACTGTTCAGGAACGACCGGTTGAGGAAAAAGCATAAACATCTTATGGCACGAAACTCAATTATAATGAAGACTTCAATTTTGTTATTCGGATGTCTGCTCTTCTCCGGCTTACCCGGAACATCTCTGGCAGCAGATTCTGGAGTACAGTCGTATAAAAATGGTAAATACGACCAAGCTGTGGAGTATTATCAAAAACTGCTGAAAGATAAAGACATTCCGCAAGCGTCCTATAATCTTGGAAATTCATTGTACAAATCCGGGAGGTACGACGATGCGGTAAAAGCGTTTGAGCAATCTCTGGGTGTGAAGAACGACCAGCAGAAATTTAAGGCGATGTACAATTTGGGAAATGCATTGGCCAGAGCAAAGAAATTGAAACAGAGCGCTGCCTTTTATCGCCGGGCGCTGGAACTTGATCCCAAGGATTACGATGCGAAATATAATCTGGAGATGGTCAACCGGATGATGCAGCAGCAACAAAAGCAGCAGAAGCAGAATTCCCAGAACAACCAGAACCAGAAGGACAAAAAGAAGCAGCAGAAACAGAACAAAGACCAGCAGAAGCAGGATCAGAACAAGCAGCAATCGCAGAAAAATCAAGACCAGAACGAGCAGAAGAGTCAGAATCAACAGAACAAAAAGCAGCAAGATCAACAGGAACAACAAAAGCAGGATCAGGAGAAAAAACAGCAGCAACAGCAATCTGAACAACAGAAAAATCAGCAGGCAGCCGGTGACTCCACGCGACAGCAGATGGCAAAAAAATCCGAAAAATCACTGGATAAGCAGGAAGCTGCGCAGATCTTGAATGCGCTGCGACTGGATCAGGACAAAGTGATGAAGGCGCAGATCCAAAAGAAACTGGAAAAACGGAAGCTCGAGAAAGACTGGTAATGTCGGTGAAACAGTTGCTCACAATGTGTATTCTTCTGGTTGGATCCCTTCTGATCACCAATTCTATCTTTGGTGCGGACCTGAAACCGACCCTGAGTGTCAACGATAATTCAATCACGGTCAACGACCAGATTCAGCTCACCATTACTCTTGAAAACGCCGACAATTTTCCGACAATTCCGCTCGATTTAGACGGCTTTTCGGTTCTCTCCGGACCGTCGCAGAGCAGCTCCTTTCAGATGATCAACGGAAAAACCTCCTCCTCGAAAAAACTTATTTATTTAATTGCACCGAATAAATCCGGTAATCTGACTATCGGCCCGTTGGAGTTTAAATACCAAGGAAAAACATACCAGACGAACAAAGTGACAGTTCGTGTCAGTCAGTCGAGTGCAAGTACACAGAATCAGAATTACACTGGTAACAAAACTAAGCCGAGAACTGGCAACGACTCCTCAAATGATCCGATTTTTATCAAAGCAGAGGTGGATCGATCTTCTGTTTACACAGGCGAACAGGTGACGGTCACTTATCGATTATATACTCGTCTCAACGCGCGTTCCTATAGCCTTGAAAAGCAACCCAATGCAGTTGGCTTTTGGTCGGAGGAAATTCCGACACCGAAGCAACCAACCGGAACTGAGCGCGTTATTAACGGACTTCGTTACAACACTTTTATCATCAAGCGTACCGCCTATTTTCCCACCGAGTCCGGCAAACTGACGCTCGATCCGTTGACTCTGACTGTCGAAGTCCAGGCGCAGAGCCGTCGTCGTAGTCCGTTCGACGATTTCTTCTCCGGCGATCCGTTCTTTGGACAAACCGTTACTAAACGTGTTGTCTCTAATCCGGTGGAGATCGAAGCCAAGCCAATTCCGCAGAAAGATCGTCCCGCGAGTTTTATTGGGGCGGTTGGGCAGTTCACGCTGGATTCATCGCTGGATACTACGGTTGTCCATGTTGATGAAGCAGTTGGCGTTACGGTCAATCTCAAAGGCACTGGCAATATTTCCACTATCGGCACGCCGGAGGTCAAGACGCAACCCCACCTCGATATGTTTGATCCGGAGGTGAAGAAAACCAGTGATATTAAAAGCGGCGAACTTTCCGGATCAATCAAATATCAATATGTATTTATTCCCAGAGAAGCCGGGACTGTCCAGCTGCCTGATCTTGCGTTCAGTTATTTTGATCCATCGGATAAGAAATTCCATACACTGAAAACCGGTTCTTATGCGGTAAAAGTCCAACCACTAGATCAACCTGCAGTGGCCTCTGGCTCAGGCTATTCCAAGGAAGAAGTCAAACTGCTGAATTCTGATATTCGATACTTAAAGCCGAAACTTTCGTCACTAAAATCTGTGGACGCAGCCTATTATAAACAGTGGACATTTTATGCGGTGTTACTGTTGTCCATTGCGGTAATCGGCGGAAGCATCGGCTATCGCTACTGGTGGAAACGCTGGGGACAGGATACGGTGTACCTGCGCCGGAAGAATGCAATGAAACGCGCGAAACAGAAATTGTCAGAAGCGAATGTAAAAACTGAGGACAAAGAATATTACAGCCTGCTCAACAGTGCAGTGTTAGGATTTATTGGTGATCGCTGTAATATCGCGGAAAACGCGTTCAAGACCGATGAATTGACCCAAATCCTGGAGAAGCAGTCCGTTCCTGATGACACGATCGAGGAAGTAAAGAGTTTTTTGGCAACCTGCGATGCTGGAAGATTTGCGCCAAACGCGCAGCAGGACGGATATTCCGAACAACTCCGGACTGAAGCACAGCAACTGGTGAACGATTTGGACAAATATCTATGAGAGCGCTGAAATACCTGATATTGTTGGTCGCGATTCCGGTGTTTGCTTTGGCACAGGAACCGTCTGTGTTATTCTCTAACGCAAAGGATGCATACGATCAGGGCAATTATTCAGCGGCAATCCAGGATTACCGGCAGATTTTACGACAGGGGATCGAAAGCGCTTCACTCCATTTCAATCTCGGGAATGCCTATTTTAAATCAGGCGAACTCGGCGAGGCAATCCTGCATTACGAGAAAGCCGCCAAACTTGCTCCCCGGGATCAGGATATCAAATATAACCTGCAAATTGCGCGCGCCCGAATACAGGATCAGATCAATCCGCCGCCAATGTCCTTTGTGATAAAGATATATAACGGCATTAAGTATTGGCTCTCCCTGAACGAACTGGCGTGGACAACAATTCTACTTGCGCTGCTCACCAGTTTGTTCTTTGCCGGCTGGTGGTTGGTGAGAAGTGAACGATTAAACCGGCTCGCACGCAGCTTGTTCATCATTGGAATAATTTTGCTTATTTTCACAACGCCGCTGTTGATTTCCAGAACGTTGGAGGCGCACCATGAAAAATACGGTATTGTATTAGACCCGGAATTGAAAGTATATTCAGGACCACAAACGATCAGCACTGAGGTGTTTGTCATCCACGAAGGCACCAAGGTGCAGGTCGAGCGTGAGCAGGATAACTGGTACAAAATTCAACTGCTGGACGGTAAAGAAGGCTGGGTGCAGGATCAATCGGTCGGCGTGATATAAATTCAACAGAAACGGGCACAGAATGAAATCTCGGTTTGTTACTTTCGCATTGATATTTATTATGCTTCCAATGATGGCGATGGCGCAGGATTCGGACTCGAAGCAGTACGACGAGAGTTTTGATCCGCTGAAATTGAAAGAGCCTAAATTGGAATTTTTCAACGAGGAATCCCAGCAGAACTTATCCCGCCGGATTAACTCCGAAACTCAGCGCGCAACACCAGCTGAAGAGGAACAGAAAGAACAAATCTCCGGTTATCGCATTCAGTTGGTTGCCACACCAAATTATCAGGAAGCCGACAGCCTATTCGAACAGATAAAAGTGGATTTTGAAGGCGAGGCCAACGCGTATCTCGTGTACGATTCCCCGAACTATAAGATTCGCCTCGGTGATTTTGAAGATCGCGTGCACGCAGAATCTCTGCTAAGCAAAGTGAAAGAAGAAGGCTTCCGTTACGCCTGGATTGTCCGGAGTAATATCCGGAAAGAGTAGTTTTTCATCGGTATGTATTCGTAAAAATAAGTGTGACGTTTTAGTATCACTTTCGAGTTACATTTATACACATTTTGTTTTAATATCGACTTACAGAGTTATTTATTGGTTGGTAGTTGTATTGTAAATCTTCAGAGTTATCCTGCTATTATGATTTGATTTGTGATTGCAGGTATCTGCACAGAACTGAGGTTTTCAGATCTGACCAGGGACTGATTTGTCAGTTTATAGGAGATTCACATGAGGCCCTACATTCTTTGGATTGCCTTTATTTTTATCTCTAATCCGGTATTTCTTTTTGCTCATGATCAGTATCAATATTCAACAGATTCAGGAACTGATTTGAATGATTCAGCTGAAGTGGAAACTAGTTACAAAAAAATTGGGGTAGCAAACAAAAGTGAAAACAAGCACTCTTCAGCAAGTTTGTTTATTCAGTTTGGAAGGAATTACTCAGAATACTTAACTACACATAGTTATGGAAAACTGGAACCAAGTTTCGGGATTTATATAAACGTCCCTGCCAATCGTAAATTTAGTTTTAAGGCTGGTTGGCTCTACACTGAAAAACAGGTTGAACTCCGGAATAAAATTCTACTCGGTGACTCTCAGGATATTCTTACTCACGCAGGTAAAATTCAAACGGTCCACCGCATAGTGGAAATCAACTTTCTCCTGGAATATTCACTGTTCTCATATAAGAAGTTGGAATTTAGTTCATTCGTCGGTGGTGGTTGGGGAATGTACATAAATGAAGATACAAAATTCATAGATACCTCCCAGGAGGATGTTTCCGGGAGTGGGTACAATAGTAATTGCGATTATCGCTATGGCGATGAACTTCCGCCGGTCTGGTATACTAATGCAGGTTTGGTAAAACACCTTGGTATGAGAGTAGGGATAGGAAGATTCAGTTTAAGTTTGGTTTATACACTACACCCATCCTCTATAGAGCTTATATCTCGTTATCTTTATTTTAACGAAAAATTGCACTCGGTGAGTCTGCTGGCCGGGTTGAGCATTTAACAAACCTTTCTGCTGTCTGATTATTTTCTTCGAGGTCTAAAATTTTTCTAAATTTATCATCTGTTTAAAGTTTCATCTGTTTTCTCATTGAATCTTGAAAAATAACTGAATCATCGCTTGATGAGCCTTACCTAACCGAGTAATTTTATTAATTTTGAAAATGTAACGAGAACGCACTAACGAAGTAAAGGAGCAGTAGTGACGGAAGCAACCATCGCCCCACACGGCGGCACACTGGTGAATCAGATTCTGGATGCTGATCAGGCGGACAAAGCCCGGGAAGCCAGTTCAAATCTCCCAAAAATTAACCTCGATGCCAGAGAAATGGCTGACCTGGAAATGATCAGCGTTGGCGCAATGAGTCCGCTGACCGGATTTATGTCCAAAGATGATTATGCATCGGTAGTGCACGATATGCATCTGCACGATGGCACTGCCTGGACGCTGCCGATTACGCTTTCGGTGAATGCCGAGAAGAAAAACGAATTGCTCAACCAGGATCGCGCCACTTTGGTAGATGCTGAAACCGGTGAAGCGGTTGGTTATATAGACATCGATGAAATTTACGAGTACGATAAAAAAGTCGAAGCAGAGAACGTCTTTCTGACCACAGAAGAAGCACATCCTGGCGTGAAGGCACTGTACGATCAGGGCGACTACCTCATTGGCGGGGAAGTCTGGCTTTTCGAAGAGGTCAAGCGTGAGAATTTCTCTGCGTATAGAAATACTCCTGCACAACTTCGCAAAAAGTTTCAGGACAACAGTTGGAATTCAGTCGTGGCATTTCAGACCAGAAATCCGATCCACCGCGCTCACGAATATTTGCAGAAATGTGCGCTTGAACTGGTTGATGGATTGCTGATTCATCCGTTGGTTGGTGAAACCAAGAGCGATGATGTTCCCGCCAGCGTCCGGATGGAGTGTTACGAAACTATCACCGAGAAATATTATCCCAATGATCGCTCGATGATCAGTGTGTTTCCTGCGGCAATGCGCTATGCCGGTCCCAGAGAAGCGATATTCCACGCAATTGTTCGCAAGAATTATGGCTGCACCCATTTCATCGTTGGGCGGGATCACGCCGGTGTTGGCGATTATTACGGTACGTACGATGCGCAGAAAATCTTTGATGAGTTTACCAAAGAAGAAATTGGCATTCAGCCGATGTTTTTCGAACACGCATTTTTCTGCACGGAATGTCAGGGAATGGCTTCCAACAAAACGTGTCCGCACGATGGCAGCGTCCGGGTTTTTCTGAGTGGTACGAAAGTCCGCGAAAAACTCCGTGCTGGCGACGATTTACCCCGGGAATTTACACGACCCGAAGTGGCTGAAATTCTGCGGAAAGCTTACACAGCACAGGATTAGTCTCGTAAGCCCAAATGAATCAAAAACTGGCCATCATCGGACTGGATTGTGCTGCTCCCGAGCTGGTTTTTGACAAATTCCGGCAGGACTTACCAACTCTGAGTTCATTACTTCAGGCGGGAACGTGGGGTCGGCTTCGGAGTGCAACACCACCGATTACCGTTCCCGCCTGGGCTTCGATGTTTTCCGGGAGAGATCCCGGCGAACTCGGAGTGTACGGTTTTCGCAACCGGAAGAATTACTCCTACGATTCTCTCTCGATTGCAACCGCAAACGCCATAAAGTATCCGCGTCTCTGGGATATTCTCGGGAATCACGATTTGAAGTCGATTGTCCTTGGTGTCCCACAGACTTACCCCACAAAACCGCTGAACGGTTTGCTTATCTCAGGATTACTTACGCCGGGACAGGATAGCCAATTTACTTATCCGGATGATCTCAAATCCGAAATCCTCGAGCAGTTCCCGAACTATCAATTTGACGTTGCGAATTATCGACAGCTAGGGCCAGAACGCTTCCTGGAACAACTATATACAATGACCGGAACCCGGTTCGATGTGGCGAAGTACCTGACGAGTAAATATCCCTGGGACTGTTTCACGATGGTAGAAATCGGTCTGGATCGGGTGCAACACATTTTCTGGCACCATATGGACCAAAAGCATCCGTTGTATATTAAGGACAGCCCTTTTAAAAATGTCATCCGGAAATATTACCAATTTCTAGATCGACAGATCGGTCAATTACTGGCAGCTTTTGACGAACACACTACCGTAGTTATTGTGTCAGATCACGGAGCGCAGTCGATGCAGGGTGGGTTTTGTTTAAATGAGTGGCTCATCAGTGAAGGATATCTGGCGCTAAAATCTGATCCTCCGGAAGAACCAGTTGAACTTGATGCAGAGATGGTTGACTGGAACCAGACCAGAGCGTGGGGTACCGGTGGTTATTACGGCAGGATTTTCCTGAATGTTCAGGACCGGGAGACAAACGGAGTAGTCGGGGAAAATGATTACGATGAATTGTGCACAGAAATTCAAACCAAACTCAGTACGGTGCAACATCCTGGCGGCCGAATTCTGAAGAACGACATCCTGCGTCCCAAAGATGTTTATCGACAGGTTAACGGTATCGCGCCAGACCTGATGGTGTTCTTCGATGATTTGCGCTACCGATCGTTAGGCTCAATCGGACACGATGGACTTTTCAGCCAAACCAACGATACCGGTCCCGATGGCGCCAACCACGCATTTGACGGAATTTTTATCAGCAGTGATAAGCTAAATCCGGAAGAATCCAAAGAAATCTCTGGAATGCAATTACAGGATTTCCTGCCGAGTGTGCTTTCCAAACTACAAATTCCGTTTCAGGATCTTGATTTCGACGGGAAAGTGTTTCAGATTTAACTAAAAACATCTGAACCGCAAATAAACGCAAATAGTAAAAACATAAAAGAAAGACTTCTGATGAATCAAAAAGGTGTAACCATATGGTTTACCGGTCTGCCGTGTGCGGGCAAGACCTCCATCAGCAAAGGCGTTGAGGAAAAACTTAAATCCCGCGGACTGCAGGTGGAACGACTGGATGGCGATACGGTTCGGGAGGGTTTGTCCAAAGATTTAGGCTTCAGCGCTGAAGATCGTGACCAAAATATTGAGCGCGTGACATTCGTGGCCAAACTGTTGACTCGAAATAATATCGTCGTGCTTAGTGCTTTTATCGCGCCGTACAAACGACACAGAGAACACGCCCGGAAGGAAATTGGTGATTTCGTTGAGGTGTTCGTAAATACGCCAATTGAAATCTGCGAAAAGCGTGATATAAAAGGATTATACGCGAAGGCTCGCGCTGGTAAAATCCAGAATTTCACTGGAATTTCAGATCCGTATGAAGCACCGGAAAATCCGGAGATTGAAGTAAAGACTGCTGATTATTCTGTGGAAGAAAGCGTGGATTTTGTCCTCCAACGATTGGAAGAGCTGGGCTGGGTTGAACCGGAGAACGACTATTCCGCAGAGGACGAACAGAAAGTTGCCGATCGCTTGAAAAGTCTGGGGTATTTGTAATAATCTCGGTTTTATCTGGTCGCGAGAAAAATGCCAGATCCTATGGTGTGATTGATTAAAAACCAACTCTCCCTCGGTTCCCTCTCTTGGGAAGAGAGGGAAAATATTCTTCGAAATTTTATTGTCGCGTACCCCTTTCTCTTCCAGAGAGAAAGGGGCCAGGGGATAGAGTTCGTTTTGTTGCTTCATAGCTTTCTCAATTTGGTTTCCAAACGAAATTATGAGATTCACATCAGCTCCAATTAATCTTCAAGCCCTTCAGGCTTGGAATTGTATTCATTCTATTTCCCCGGGCTTTCGCCCGGGGCTATTAATATTGAAGCCCTTCGGGCTTATCGTTAACATTGCTTCAAAAAACAAATTCTTCAGACAATTTTTGCAGAATTCAATTTTTAAAATTTAAATGTTACGTTTCCCCTTTCTCTTCCAAAGAGAAAGGGGCCAGGGGATAGAGTTCGTTTTATATTTTAAATTTGTCAGCCGTAAAAAGCTCTATTCTACGCCAAAATCCTGCTCTAATTGTTGGAAGCCGATATCTCAGTAATTAAATTTAGACGATTTATTCAATTATTCTGAAATTGCAATACATAAGGGGAATTTTTTAATGCGGAAATTGAGATGTACCAGTATGTTGCTCGTTACTCTGTTGATCACGAGCAGTTTGATCTTCGGGCAAAATATAGAAAAAATTACGGATATTATCGAGCAGGTTGGTCAGCAAGTTGCCCCGGATACTCGTATGGCTGTTTGGGATATTACAGCAAAAACTGGCCAGGGCGACAAACTAATTGTCACAGGGGAAACAAATAAAGAAGAGGGCATTAATCTTCTCAAAGATAAACTCTCTAAAAATGTTCAGCGGGCTGATATTCAGTACGACATCACCAAATTGCCAGATTCATCGCTGGGAGAAAAAACAGCAGGAATTATTCGGGTGGGCGTTGTGCATCTCCGCAAAGAACCATCACACGCCGCAGAGATGATTTCCCAGGGATTGCTTGGCGCGCCGGTGGCGATCCTGAAAAAGCATCGTGGATATTACTATGTGCAGATGGAAGACGGTTATCTTGGATGGATGAGTACTTATGCTGTTCACACCGTGACGCCGGATGTTGCGAAACAATGGTTAAATTCCGGTCTGGGCGTTTATAAGAAAGTGATCGGATTTATCTATCAGGAACCTGATGCGGCAAGTTATCCGGTGACCGATATTTCACTGGCATCGCGGGTTAAAATTCTAGGTACCAAAGATGGTTGGGCCGCGGTAGCGCTTCCGGATGGACGACAGGGTTTTATTTCTGAGGAAAATCTGTATACAATGAAAGAATTCGCTCAAATCAAACCCAAAGCGAAAAACCTGATTGATCTCGGGAAACAGTTAATCGGTGTGTCCTATACCTGGGGCGGCACTTCAACGCGGGGACTGGATTGCAGCGGATTTACTCAAACGATCTTTCGGATGAACGGCGTTCAACTGCCCAGGGATGCCAATATGCAGGTGAATGAAGGAACGGCTGTCGATACCTCGGATAACTTCAAACACCTGAAGCCAGGCGATCTGCTGTTTTTTGGTCGTTCAGCCGATCATATTACTCACGTCGGAATGTATATCGGTAACCTGGAATTTATCCACGAATCCGGGATGGTGAAAATCAACAGTTTTGATCCTGATGCTCCAAATTATAACGAACACCGACGCCATGGATTGCAAAAAGTCAGACGGGTCTTTTAGTATTTCAGCACAGATCCAAATTTCTATGCGACCATCCAGACACTTCAGCAGCTCTGAAGGAGGTTTGAGATGGTCGCGTTAGCATTCAGCGTTTTTTGCTCTGTTCTCATTGCGTTTATTCTCAAGATCAACGAGTTAAAATCTGGTGATCGCCTGGTAGTTCTGGGAGCAAACTATGTCGTAGCGACCGGCATTGGGATTATTCTGTGGTACGTTGGCTCGCCTGGCGAAATCGCGTTGCAACCTGCGGTAATTATTTTTGCTGCTGTGGTTGGGATCGGTTTTGTGATCGCGTTTTTTGCCTACATGAAATCGGTAAGAACGGTGGGAGTGTCCTTGGCGACATTGGTTGCCAGACTTTCCATCGTGCTGCCGTTATTGCTCTCTGCCATTATTTATACAGAAATTCCCACCATTTTTCAGTGGCTTGGCATTGCACTCACATTGTTGACTCTGGTGCTGTTTACCCGGTCAATCCGGCGTGATAAAACAAAAGAATACACGACGGAGGGCATTTTCTATCTCATCCTGATGTTTGTGGTGCTCGGACTGAATGATTTCAGCATGAAGATATTCCGCGAATGGCAGCCGGCAGGAGATCGGGGTCTGTTTCTGCTCGTGTTGTTCGGAATGGCAACAGTATTTAGCTGGATGCTGATTCTATATAAAAAACGAGTAGTTCGTTCCAGAGATGTCGCTCGCGGTGTGATGCTGGGAATTCCGAATCTCTTTGCATCCTATTTTCTGATCGCCGCCCTGCATTCACTGCCGGGAATTGTGGTCTATCCACTGGTCAATGTTTCCATCGTTATCCTGACCGCAGTGGGCGGTTTGCTTCTTTGGAAAGAACATCTCAACACCGCTGGTTGGCTCAGTCTGGGATTGGCTGTAGTGGCGATTTTGTTTTTGAGTTTGTGAACCGAAAACAGCAGATGCTCATCCCCCTGCGCTCCTATGGAGCGCCGTCCCCCTTCGAAAGGGGACAAGTGCAGACCAATCCTCAAAATCAGTTAATCGACTTTATTACCCTAATAACATTTTGAATACAGTCATTCCATAATAGATGGTTGCGAGCATTGAGTTCAAAAGATGGCACATAATAAAATAATCGTGTTCCGCCTTTGTATGGGGACATGTTAAAACAAACCCCAATAAGTGATTTGTTCGCCTTTTCCAAGATGACCACCGTACGAAGCAGACACAGAATTCCAAATGGACGCGACCACCCGGCTCCGAAGGAGAACAATAACACTATAAAACACTTGTGTTCCCCCTTTGAAGGGGGATACAGGGGGATGAGTTTTTCGATAACAGTTTGAGTTTATCTGAGCAATTTAATTAACAAGCAGAAAATCGTGGTTTGCTACTCAATAATATCTTCCTGATAACAAAAAAAGGCGCAGAAAATTTCCGCGCCTTTTTCCGGGGTAATATGCGAAGGTGAAGTTATTTCTTGTCCTCCGCAAAGGTAGTCAAAAAGTAGATCGCCTCAGCCGTGCCGTCAAGGGTTGGCTCATTGGTGGCATAATCGTTTAGATCATCGTGAAAAACGACATAGTCCGATTGAAACGGCGCGTACTCATCAGGATCTCGCAACTGAATATGGTGCACGCTATAAGTGGAAGTATAGAGCGGCCCGTCGTTTAATCCGCCAGTGATTTCACGTCCTGTCAGAAACGAAATCGAACTGTGCGGATCCTTCGGAGTGACCCCGTTGTGTGGATAGCCCACAAATTGGCTGACTCCCCAGGGATTTCGGCCCAGCAACCAATCCCGGACCTCCAGCGCCATCTGATGGTACTTGGTGTCGTTTGTCATATTCTCGTATAGCAGCGCCTGCGTCACCAGCGCCGATGCCAAATTATTTGAGCACCAGATGAACGGATAGCCAATGTGATACGGATTTTTTATCGCTTTCTGATACACGGCTTCCAGCTGCTGACGATAATAACCTGCCAGCGTATCCTGGAATGATTTATCCACAGAAGAGTAGAGTTCATAATGCCCGAGATTCATAAACGGGTAATATTCATAGTGCCTGGCCGTATCAGCGCCCATCCAGGAATTGGTATTCGCCATTTTCGCGAAGCGTTTTGCATCCTGAAGATATTTTTCATCGTTGGTGACTTTATAGAGTTCGGCAGCGCCCCATTCCATATCGTCCGCCCAGGTGACTTCGTGATAGCGATAACTCGCCAGCATCGGTGTCCCTTCCTGACAGCCGGGCTGTTTGAGTCCCATTTCATAGACTTCTTTACCGGCTTTCAGGTAAATCTCTGCCTGCGCCGGATCGTTCAGGTCGTCTTTCCAAATGGTATAGGCGAGTCCCATCACGGCAGCATATCGTCCGGCAAGATTAGCAATGCCGGTGGACGTATTTTGATATTTTCCCAAACCCTGCGGTTTTCCATTGGCATAATACACCACCCGATAACTTTCCGGTCCCCAGCCGTAATCCGAGGAATCTTTGTACGGATATTTAAATCCGATGTGATCCCGGTCGTCAGCGACCTGGTGAAAAAGTTGGTCCGAGGCCGGATGCATTTTCAGCATCCAGTCCAATCCCCATTTCGCCTCATCAAGAATATCCGGAATACCATTGGCAGACGGTTGTCCCAAGTAATTAACCGTATCCGCAAACTTCCCCCTGTTTTCTTTAAATGTAAAGAGAAGGCGTCCAATGGTATTCCCAGAAGTGAGCATATACCTCAGGTCATCTCCAGCGTCATGCCAGCCGCCGCTGGCATCGATGTAGGTACTATCCGGCATCGGACCGTAAGCAGTGCGACCATCTTTTTGATGGCACACTTCATCAAGAAAAGGATTGTATCCGCAGCGTTGCTGCCGCAGATACTCAAGAATCACATCCGGACTGCCGTCATATATATCTTTGCCGATATTGAAAGGATGCGATTCAGTGTTCAGATTGACTAATTTTATTTTGTATCGTCCAGGTGTTTTCAGCGAGGAAAAAACGATGCGATAATTGTTGTCGAAATTGCCAAAAGAACCCGCATTTTTCCCAGCGATAGCTGGACCGAAGACCGTTTTGTTCGCGTTGACATCGACAATCACATATTTGAATGGTTTCAATTTTTGATGGCTAAATGCGATAGCAATTTTACCATCAGCCGGGCGATAACCGACTTGATTTACTCGAATATAAATTTTGTCTTTTGCCTCTTGTCCATTTGCATTTGGAATGAAGAAAAAGCCGTGCAAAAATGCAATGGAGAGCAAAGAGATTGAAAGATGTTTTAATCGCTGGGGAATTAATCTTTCCATCATAAGTGGCACTGTGTTTCCAATCTAGTGAGTAATTCCGAAAGAGATATAATGTGCTGCGCCGAACAATCCAAATGCCTGATAAGCATAATCGACTCGTATTCTCGAGTGAAAATATTCCGGCGGACGCACACCCAATCCAAAAGTTAAACCGCGTTCGTCGAAATTATCCATATAACCGCCGCGCAATATGAGACTATTTTGAACATAATATTCTGCGCCAAATTTCAAACGCTCTTTCGAATCTCTGGGATGTTCGGTTTCAAAACCAAACACCAGAGATTTGGAGATGGCGCTTTCCGAGAAGAAACTGAGCGGTTGAAAGGATAGGCTGAAACTGACGGCATATGGCAGCGGAAAGCGATCGTCTTCGTATCTGACTTCTCTGGAAACATTTTTCATAACGGCGCCAAACCGGAGCCCGTATGCTTGAAAATCATAAATCGCGCCAACATCGAGAGTCGGTTCGCCCAAAGCATACGATTTTTTTGATTTTACCAGTGAAGAATCAACCATGTTGCCAATCCACGCGGTTCCAAGATCCTGTTTGGCGTATTTCAGGCGAACCCCATACGAGAAGCGATTGCTCACACGCTGCGCAAAACTGATCCCAAGTGCATATGCATTCGGTGAAAACCCGCCAGTCTCTTCAAATCCCTGATCGTTTTCAGCCCGGACCGTGCCATTGAGCGTTCCATAATCCATAAAAAGTCCATCGACACTCAGATAGCTCGTGTTGCCGAGTTTCAATGCTGCCGCAACTGAACTGTGGTTAATATCCGCAATGCCATTTGTATAGTTCGCGTCGAAATCCATCCTGCCGTCTAACCAACCCAGACCGGCCGGGTTCCAGAAAACCGTGTTGGCGTTGCGAGTAAGAACAACTCCAAGCGCGCCACGACCGATGGCTTCGGCAGAAACCGGGTTTTCAAGAAAGCGAAATCCAACTTGGCCTTTCCTGACCGTTGCTGCGTCTAGTGATGAAGGTAATGAAAGCCAAATCCCGAGGAAGGCGATTAACAGTGTCCCGAGAAAGTGTCGTAAATGTATTTGTTTCGTCATTTGCAATATCCTTAAAATTTTTGGATGACGTAACCCCATTTTTCTTATCGTACCAGCACAAATTTTTCAAATTGATTCGGCAATGGTTTGCCATCGGCAGATTCAGCCTCGGTGACGGCCAAAATATAGAGACCGCTGGTCACATACTGGTTGGCATCATTGCGCTGATTCCAGATCTCCTGATCCGTACCAGCGTGGTTTATCGTCACAATTTGATCGCCAGTTTCTGTGAAGACAGTCAGTTTGCATTTGTACGGTAGATTCGCAAACAACAAGCGGTCCGCATCTCCAGGGAAACCCAGCGCTCCTGCTGCCACTGTTGCAGGATTTGGAACAACGCGGACTTTCTTTGTTGTCGCTAACCCACCTTTATAGGAAATAGCAGGCAACGCTGACCGGTTGACATAGCGCGAACTTTCTAACGGTTGTCCGGGAGAGATACCATTGGTATTGGAAGAACCATTGTCAAGCGCCGTAACCGCATAATAATAACTTACGCCGCGGGTAACTTCTTCATCGATAAATTCAGTGGTGTTGCGATCAGTGGTTTCATAAATCATTTTCCACTGACTGTCACTAGCCTGGTCATTGGGATCATTGACGAAGGCAGCGCCACGTTTTCTGTACACCCGCCATGCAGCCCAATCATCCTCGCCACTTATGGCATCATTAAAGTATGCACCATCAGGATACAACCACGCCACCGCAATTCTGTCTGGGCCGCTTGTGACGGTAACATCTGGTGGCGGGGGAGGTGTAGGCACTTTCAAATCGTGCTCCCACGCCCAGTTCGCGCGATCCATCACCTGGAACAGAGAATCGACGCCCGTCATCATATAATCGTCTTTTTCCTGATCAGATATGTCACCGTTTAACCAGGCTTTCCCGATGCTGTCAGCTTTCTCCCAACTAATTGATCCGACACCTACAGCATACACAGCACAGATGGAATCATATTTCCCCTGGGCTGCATTTTTGGTGAGTTCATACGGCCCAATAGTTACAAAACGCATTGGTCCTTTCGACATCGTAATATTAGGATCAGAAATCGGATCCTTGGGAAACCGACCCCGGCCGTCGTTACCAATGTAAGTATCCCTCCGACCAAGATCCCGCCGACCCCAGAAATCTCCAACGATTGATCCATGAGGCATCGAGTAAGGTTGCGAGGCGTCATCATTCGCTTTGATAAAACTATTTTTCGCCGAGTGTAAAAGCGCAACACCCGGAATTTGGGGTGAGAGTAAATGGCCGGTTTGCCGGTCGGGATCACCCTGGTCATCCGTGCTACCGTTTGTATATGCCGTTGCACCGCTCACTTTGGAATCCCAATAGTATGCGACTTTGAGAGAATCTCTGGCGCCGGCTAATTGTGATGCCCTGGCAAACCAGCTGTCAAGATCATCCTCGCCCTCATACGCGAAGGAACTTTGCACCGCGTACTCCCCCTGTTTTGTGGGACCAAAACTGAATGACAGCGGCCACCAAAGACGAATAGTTTGATCAGGGAAGAAATCATCCGGTTGTGGATCTTCCAGCGGAATTTTGGTCTCACCCGTAAATTTATACGTGGTTTTCCAAATGAGATAATCTTCGTGGTTTGGATTGCTGAAACCGTAGACATCTACCCGAACCCGCATCCCGAAATTGGTCAGAATATCCTCCCAGGTCGCGATGATATCCGCGGGTTGGTTCGGATATGTTTCCTTTGCGTATTCCTGCGATTGAGGTACGCCATCAACGATGACATACGGAGGACGATACCTGCGACGTTCCCAGGAATAAACATTCGATCCCGCACTAGAATAGACTCGCCCACCAGCCGGGGGAATGACGAACTGAACCGTATCCTGATTAATTGCCCCGTTATCGTCCAACGCCACCGGATTATAAATTTGATACAACATCTGGGAATGCCACTCGTCAGAGGGATAATACCAGATTTCTGAATTCTGAGGATTGGAGCCTGTTAACATCCAACTATATTGATTCGTGAATTGGCCTTCACCATTCAGTTTTTTCATTTCCAGATTAATTTTATTCACGTTGATAAACAGGGGCCGGCCACCTGAATCCTTTTGCGCATGTAAAAAACAGAACGGGAGCAACAGCAGGCTAAATGTTGCAATACTGAGCCAGTGAAATGTTTTCTTCATAGTCATTATAACCTCGTATTTAGTAGCTTAATCCTTTCAGAACGAAACCATGTCCACTATCAAATCAGAAATTGACCCGGAAACCCAGCAGGACTCTTCGGGGATTCAAAAAGAGCGGAGCGGTGAACCACCCGGTGTCAATATAGTCTTTATCGTATGTTCCGAGTTTATCGTTCCCGTGCTGATCTCCCGATTCAAACGGTAAATGGAGTGAGGTTTTGTACCGATCATATTGTGAACTGCTCATATTCCAGTACGCCAGCCGTTTTTGATTCAACAAATTCTGAACCGTTAGAACAAATTCAATGTTCAAACCGCCTATGCGAGCTGACTTTGATGCCCGTAAATCGAGATTGGAGTAATCCACAATTCCGATTTCTTTCTGCTGGGATACTGGTTCTTGCGGATTAATGATTTGACTGCCACCATCACGCCATTCCACGAAGAAATTCAGGAAAATATTGCTCAGCGGATGCATCCCAAACATTCCCGGGCCAAATTTGGGCGGAGTATGCAGGTTAATATTTCCCTGAGCTCTGGGGCGAGCTTCAGTAGTAGTCACATTTGAATACCGAAGTTGTTCATTCGCCTTGAGTTTATTTGCATAGACATACATGAGCCCCGTGCTTCCGTGGCTGGACACCATATATTCAAAATTACCCCAGAATGTCAAAAAGCGGCCAATATTCTTTTCCAAGCGTGCTTCTATACCACGGATATCGCCAAATGCATCGGGGTAATATTTATTGACGTGCATCTCTTCCCAATAATCAACATATGTCCGGTTGAGCGGTTCATCCTCGATATTTTTATAATACATTGAAATATTCAGTAAAAACTTCCGTAAAAAACGCTGTTCATAACCGAATTCATATGCAACGGTTCGAGCCATTGTCAGATCAGTACTGGGCACATTCGTCGCGCCAGGCATTACTGCAATGTGGTATAAAAATGCCACATTTGGCCGCTGATAAAAATGGCCATAGTTGAAGAACAGCTTACTATTGGAAGTAATCGGGAACGAGACACCTAACCGAGGCGAGACCTTGAGTTGACCATTGTAGTCTTTGACCGGCCATCCGGGGGGATTGTCCAGCATTTTCCGGAATTCAACCCATTTTTCCCACGAACCAAAATCACCGGGAAGATATTGATAATCAACATTGTATAAATCTGCGTAGTCAGTATCCAGAGGATGCTTCACAATGTAGGCATTCTTTTGTGGGTTAAAATAATCCATACGCAAACCAATGTTCGCGACCATACCCTGAAATTCCAGTTTGTCCTGGATATAAGCCCCCAGCATAATCGGCTGGGCCGTAAAGTATTGCCAGGTGTCTGGTGTCCATGATTTCTTTGCCTGAGCCCAGGTACCCGAATTCACAAACAGATAATTGTACCGGAAATCAAATCCAGCTTCGAATTGATGGTGTTGTCCAATCTGACTAGTAAAATCTCCCTTAAAATTGGCAATCCAGGAGTGTGATGTGTCTGCTTGTTGCAAGCCGCCATATAAAGCAAAGAAATCTGTAATATCATATCCAAAATTCGTGGATGCGTTTGGAGAACCCATCGTGGGTACATTGAGCACCTGATGTGTGCTGTCGAGCATTACCCACGCACTCGTACTGCTAGTGTCCAAATTGAACGGGGTAATCTGATGATCGGTAAAACTGAACTGACCCTCAAGTGTCAAAAATGAACGTGATGACAGATTATGTGTATATTTCATGCCACCAATCATATACCGCTGATCATAATACTGCAGACGGCTTCGATTGTACATATGAACTAAGCCAATCGATCCTGCTAGCAACTGCGCTTGCTGATTAACCGATGTTTCGGTGCTGCTGAGAAAGTTAAACCGACTGGAGTTATCAATGAGTGCTCCGCCAAATGTTGTCGGGCGTCCTGCAGTCACCGTATTAATATTTGCGTACATTCCGTTAATTGATAATTTGGACGACGAATTAAGCCGGGTAGTGATTTTTAACTGACTGTTCCAATCAATATAACTGTTCCTGGGGCCAACAGGGAACGCTAACTGAGAATCTTCGTATTTGCCTGCAAGCAAAAAGGTCGATCTCTCAAGAAATCCACCTGCCAGTGGAAGAAAACTCCCCGGAACCGGACCGGTAATTGAACCTTCCAGATACATATCGGGTTTGTCAGCGTAAGCATAGGAAGGATGCTGAATAACCCAGAGATCTCGTCTCTGTTCTGGTGTGAGACCATCACCCGTTCGTGGATTAGTTACAATACCAATATTCTGACCATTGGCGATATCCTGATTGTTCCAACCCCGGAAGTTGCGAAATGCTTCTTCATCCGGAAATCCATCGGGCAGATATGCAGTATCAGTGGGCACTCCTTCCAGTGCAAAACTGTGCCACATGCCGGTAGTATCCTGCCAGCCGTGTTCAGCGATGGTGTCTGCAAACACGCGGTACATCCAGGAGTCACTGCTCCAGGGATTAGAGCCAAAGTATTTATACTGGTTGCTTGGAGTATAATCAATTTTTAGGGAGACACTGTATTTTTCGCGACTGCCTTCCTTGGTGACTACATTGACCAAACCAGAACGAATCCCGCCGTATTTGGCTTCGAAACCGCCAGTTAATACCTGTAATTCTTCTACAGATGTCGAATTGAGAGAGAGGTATGAATTATCCGAGCGCGGATCACGGAGCGAAATCCCATCAACCCGTACATCTGTCTCCCGAATCGAACCGCCACGGATACTTAATCCCTGGCCTTCGTTACTCGCGACCAGATCGACGCCCTTGATTTTGTTGATGAATTCGTCCATCCGGAGGACTGGTGTTTCTTCAATGCGCTGGGTTTTAATGATTTCCTGCGTTCCGGAAATATCCGGGCGAATGACATCGCGTTCGGCCACAACCTCAACGGCTTGACCTTCGATGGCAGATGATTCCAGCGGAAAATCGATTTTGGAGGTAAGGTCAATATTTACATTCACCTGTTGCTTCACCAGTTTTGCGTATCCGATCATACTCGCCGACACATCGTAAGTCCCTGGTGTAACATTCAGAATGACGAAAAAACCATCTTCATCTGTGGCAGCACCTTGTTTATTTTCAATTTGAATTGATTTTCCTGATTCCCAGATATTTTCAATGATGACATTGGCACCGGGCAACGGCGCACCAGTCTCGGCATCATAAACCTGACCGGTAATTTTCCCGCGCTGGGCAAAAGTCAATGCTGGAAAGGAGAATAACAATATGCTGAGAATTATTGCTCTCCGAAATCCCTGGACAGACATACACGCGCCTCCTTTTAGATCACTCTTTCAAACGGTTTTGGAGCTACAAAAGCTTCAACCGATGCTATCATCACTGCCGATGAAATAGCACCTGGTGTAATGAATCCATTCTGTATCCTGCTTGCAGGATGAGCCTCATAAAATGAGCATTGGAAATTTTTCTCAAGCTGTAAGCAGGATTTCGCATCTATTTATGCAACATCGTATTTGTTGTGGATCGTTGTGTTGTTATGTGAAACCAGAAATCAGTCTGCACACCAAATGCAATGCAAGTGGTGAGCATCTGTGTTGCCCAATGATGTGAGAGCAAACTCTGCGTCATAGAAGATTTTAATCTATTGAAATGGTTATTAATGCAAATGTTCAAACATTCTTACATTGAAATATAGAAGGACTCGGTTTGGGAAGCAATAGTTTTTCGATTGAGGGGAATAAAGTGGAGCGGTCTAAAGTGCCGCCAGGTCCAAACGCTTGCTCCAAAGATGACTACACGATGGAATTGTCGGGTTTGCCCTGCACGGCATTTACATAAAACGTAACAGGTAATTGCAGCGGAAGTTACATGACTTTTTCATCACGTCTGAAGTTAATCTGGTAGACAAAACGATCTGCGCGATAGCAGGCGTAGCAAAATTCAATGGGATTTTCGTTGTCATCGCACGCCAAATGTTTCCGTATCAGAATTGGAGTATCTGGTTCCATCTCAAGTTTGGAAGCGAGATTTTCGTCCGGAAGCTCGGCAACAATTTCTTCTTTGGCTAGTGTCGGTTCTACATGATATTTTTCTTCTAAAATCTCGTACAGCGGCCCGTCAAACGACTCATTTGGCGTAATGCCCACCCGCGGATGGAAGTAACTGATAAACAGGACAACCGGTTCATCCGATTCACCCCGCAGCCGTTCCAGCTTCTGAACCTCAGTGTTTTCATCAATGCCTAAATATCCGGCGACTTCCAGAGATGCTTTTTCACGACTGACATTTTTGCTGATGTCATGAAACGGTCGGCCCTTGTCGTTCATTTCCCGGGTAAAACTCGGCCAGGCAGTCAATTGAGTGCGAACCACATCCTGATTTACTTTGGTGCCAATCCCTTTTCTGCGAACTACCAACCCCTCGTAGACTAATTTATTCATCGCTGCCCGGAAGGTGTTGCGGCTAATATTCAATTGTTTGGCGAGGTCTTTTTCTGCTGGAAGAAGTTTGCCATTCTGATATTCTTCCTGTTGAATTAATTTTCGCAATAGTTCTTCAACCTGAGCGTGGAGAGGTACTGGAGAGTCGTGGTTTACTTCTAAATGAAGATCCGTTTCTGTGATGTGTGAGTTTTTCCCGGTCATCTGCTCAACCTTTTTTTAACTTGTTTTTCGTTTCAAACTTAATTAAATGTTCAAACATATCAACGTTCAATTTTTCACGAGATAAATATCAGTGTTTATCAAGCGCATCTAAAGTGAGGCTACTCAGTGTTGCATCATATGATAAAACTTAACCCCAAAATTGAAAGCGCTTTGAACAGGAAATTAATGAGTGCTCAGCGTGACGGTTTAAAAATTCAAGTGCTGAGTAAATCATGACACTACTCAAGTGTTGTTCATTGTCGTTGTGATATGATGCATTATTTGAATTCAAATGGCCTATTTCCTGAACTGGAACCGTGCGATGCAAAAAATACCTTCTTTTGGATAAAGCAATAGTTCTAATATATAATGAAAACTCTATGGAATGCAAAATATCCGTTGTAATAAATGCACAAAAGTGACGAAGAAAATTCAAAAATCAGGCATTTTACTACTGAATTACCGGAGAAATAACTGATGGCTGTTATCGGATTGGATTTAGGTGGAACGAAATTAGCGAGCGCCGTTTTTTCTGAGGAGGGGGACATTTTACACCGGGCGGTTTTCCCATTGGAGCAACGCTCCGGCGCGGAAGTGGGCGCTCTAATTTTACAATCGGTGACTGATCTGTTGGATATCAGCGGTGACAACAATTGGTCGGTCAAGTCCATTGGAGTCTCGGTTCCCGGGATTTATTATGCCGCTTCCGGCAAAGTCTGGGCGCCGAATATTCCGGGCTGGGAAGAGTATCCGCTTCTTGCCGAGTTGAGTGAAACCGTACCGGAGACTGTCAAAGTTCAGATCGATAGCGACCGCGCTTGTTACATCCTTGGAGAAACCTGGCAGGGCAGCGCGCAGGGATGCAAAAACGCGGTGTTCATCGCTTTCGGCACCGGCATTGGTGCCGGCATTTTGATGGAGGGCAACATCTTGCGTGGCGCGCATGATATCGCCGGCGCCACAGGTTGGCTGGCGCTGGATCGCCCGTTTAAGCCGGGATACGAAGCGGTTGGCTGTTTCGAGTATAACGCTTCCGGTGATGGCATTGCCCGTGTCGCCAGAGATTTTCTGGCTGAAGATGCGAAGTACACCGGTGTGCTCCGGGATAAAGAGCCACAAAATATTACTTCCAAAGATGTCTTTGCAGCGTACGACACTGGCGATGCGCTGGCAAAACGCGTACTGGAAAATGCGATTCATTTCTGGGGTATGGGAGTAGCCAATTTCGTCAGTCTTTTTAACCCGGAAATGATTATTCTCGGCGGCGGCGTTTTCGGTCCGGCTGCTCAATTTTTAGATGATATTCGTGCAGAAGCGACAAAGTGGGCTCAGCCGATCAGCATGAAAAAAGTCAGATTGTCAGTGACATCGCTGGGAAGCGATGCGGGATTATACGGAACAGGTCAATTAGCACTGAATGCACTGAAATCCTAACAACGCGAATGGAGTCAGATTTCTATGTATAACAGAAAACTGGTATTGTGGGCGGCGTTTCTCGGGATGTTGCTTTTTGGTATAACGATGACCACGCTGGGTTCGATTTTGCCACAGATTATCGTGAAGTATGGCGTGGGCAAAGCCAATGCGGGATCGCTGTTTACCTTGATGAGCTTCGGTATTTTGGTTGGGTCTCTGGTGTTTGGGCCCATTGTTGATCGATATAGTTACAAGGCGATGCTGAGCATTTGTGCGTTGCTTGTACTCGCCGGTTTGGAGGGCATTGCTTATGCTCCTTCGTTTACTTTTCTCCGCCTTGCGGTATTTATCTTTGGCTTCGGAGGCGGGGTTATCAACGGTGGCACCAATGCATTAGTCTCGGATATTAGTGGAGAAGGGCGAAGTTCCGGCCTGGCGTTTCTGGGAGTTTTCTTTGGCGTTGGAGCGTTTGGCGTCCCGTTTATCCTTGGGTCTTTACTCGATATTTTCAGTTATTCCAGCATTTTAGCGGGGGTTGGGTTCGTTGTTCTGATTCCGTTCATCTTCTTTTTACTTATCAAATTTCCGGAGCCTAAACAGGCTCAGGGATTTCCCATCAAAGAAGGTACTTCGCTGCTGAAAGAACGCACACTTTTTATGCTCGGATTTCTCCTCTTCTTCGAGAGCGGTATGGAGATAACGGTGGGTGGTTGGACCGCAACGTATTTCAGTGAAGAATTGGCATTGAATCCAAATAACGCTGTCTATTTTCTCTCACTCTTTTGGGTCGGAATGATGATCGCCAGACTCTTTCTTGGCGCAATCCTAAAAAAATCTTCTCCAGCCAAGGTGTTACAGGTATTTATCGGAATTGCCTTACTTGGAGCGATCCTGCTACTCTCAAGTAACAGCCTGTGGCTGGCAGCCCCGGGGATATTCCTGATCGGCTTTGGGCTGGCGTCCGGGTATCCGGTCGTGTTGGGATTCGTGGGGGACATTTACACCAAACTCTCCGGAACAGCGTTTAGTATCGGATTGGTGATGGGATTAATTGGCGGAATGATTTTACCGCTGCTCACCGGTGTCCTCGGTGATGCGTATGGATTGCGTCCCTCATTTAGCATCGTTCCGGTCAGTCTGATTTTGCAATTTATCATTTTGTTATTCGTAATGCGGCGGTTCGTAAAATTTCATCGTGAACAAGTTAATATGTAAAGTGAAGGAGTCTGTATGTTAGCGCTTGAATGGTTGCAGAATGCCAGAGAAGTCATGGCAAAAATTGAAAGCACACAGCAAGAAAATATTCAAAAAGCTGCCGAGATCATGGCAGATACTATCGAAGCAGAACGTTGGGTTCACACATTTGGGTGCGGACATGCCACGCTGCCGATTGAAGAAATGTACCCCCGTATTGGTGGATTTGTTGGATTCCATCCCATCATTGAATTGCCACTGTCATTTTTTACACATATTCACGGTGAAATGGGAATCCACCAATTTCTCTGGCTGGAGCGCGCGGAAGGCTTTGGCGACCAAATTATGAAGAGCTATGATTTTGATTCCAGAGATACCATGTGGCTTTTCTCGCATTCCGGGATTAATAACGTCAATATCGACATTGCCCTGAAAGCCAAAGAAGTTGGGATGACGGTGATTGTCAGTGGTTCACGGGAGGAATTTAAAGACACAAAAACCCGGCATTCCTCGGGCAAGAATATCTTTGAAATTGCTGATGTTGTGATTGACTCGTGTGCGCCGGCTGGCGATGCGTCCGTCGATTTGAAAAATCACAAGGACAAAGTCGGTCCGATTTCCACCATGGCGTTTACCACGGTAGTCTGGATGACGATTACGACCGTGGCCGAGATTCTGGCAGATCGTGGCGTGAAATTGTACATTCATCCGTCTCACAACATCCCAGGCGATACGACGGCCAGAGAACGGCTGGATGCTGCGTTGAGCGAATATAAAAAACGCTCAGCGACGCTGTAAGTATTTCACACTCGCTGTACCAGACAGTGCAGTGAGTGTATTCAAAAACCGCCGGAAGCTGCCCCTCCCGGCGGTTTTGTTGTTTTCTGCTTTTATTTCACTCAACGGGTTTGTAATAATATTATTCCGTGGTAGAAACACGCCTAAATTGTTCCGATCTATCGGATCAAGTCGCTGCACAATAAAATTAACAACTTCTATTTTTCGTACACCACCTTACCGTTGACCAATGTTTTCCATACCGTGAAATCTTCGTCTAAAAGGACCAGGTCGCCATCTTTGCCTTGTGCAATAGAACCTTTTTTATCATCGAGGCCCAGCACTTTTGCCGGGACAAGCGAAGCTGTGTTGATGGCTTCTTCCAGAGTGCATCCGCTGAATTCTTGAAAGCGTTTCATAATCTGACCAACACTGAGTGCCGTGCCGATGAGAGTGCCGTCCAAATAGCGGGCAGCGCCATTTTTCGTCTCGTACTCCCGATTATTGTACAGATATCGGCCTTCTGGCAAGCCAACCGCCTGCATACCATCAGTGATGCACGAACAGCGCTCCGGGCCAAGCATGTGATAAGTCCATCTGACCATATCAGAACTCACGTGAATACCGTCACTGATGAGTTGAGCGATCACCTGATCATTTTCATAGATGGCAAGTAGAGGACCAGGATTTCTGTGGTGTAATCCCGGCATTGCATTATAGAGATGCGTGACGTGATTTACGCCAATATCAAAGGCGGCTTTTGTCTGATCATATGAGGCATCAGAATGACCAAACGATGGAATCACATCCAACTCTAAAAGTCGTTTTATAATGCGATGGTTCGAATCCAATTCCGGAGCAATTGTCATCATCCTGAGAGTGCTATCTGTTAGTTTCAGCAATTCATCCAGGGCTTCGTCTGTCGGCTTGTAGATTCCTTCGGGGAAAAGACCGCCTCGCCGTTTTGGGTTGACGAACGGTCCTTCCAAATGGATCCCAAAGATGGTTGCTCCGCCGAGATCCCGCTGGGTCGCTTTGGCAATCTTTGGAAGATACGTGTGCATTTTTTGAGGTAACACGGTGGCAGTTGCCAAATATCCGGTCGTACCAAATTTTGCCAAAGTTTGCGACATGGTGCTGATTGATGAATCAGTGCCGGCTAATGTATCAACGCCTCCCGCGCCATGGATATGCAGATCAATGAATCCCGGCGATAGAATTCGGCCCGCAGCATCAATTTCTCTGGAAGCATCACAGGTATTCTCGGCAATCTCAATTTTTTGGATCTTGCCTGCTTTAATTAATATTTGATATCGTTGTTCGGAATCTGGTTCTGTGTATAATCGGCAATTTGTTATGCAGAGAGAATCTGGCATATCTAATTCCTTTATCGTTAGTTTGATCGCAGCAACTGGTCGATCCGCACGAGTTGATAATTCTGGTTTCGCAGGTAATCTATCAGGTCGCCTAAACGATGGTAAAACATATCGGTGCGGCCCGGTAATACTCCCAAATGAATAAGAAGTATAAAGCCATTAAATCCCTGGGGAGACGTCTGTTCGTATGTGATGACATTTTTCCAAATGGTGGCTGACGAACGATAATTCGACATATCAGGGCTTGTATAATCGGTGTGGGAGATTGTTCCGTGAGTGAAGTTAAACAGCACTAACCCCGTATCTTTGGCCCATTTCGCGATTGAATCATTATACCATTCGTACGGCGGGATAAAAAAACGTGCCTCTGCTTTTTTAATTCCAAAGAGTGAATCCATTGTCCGATAGTTTGCATTAATGTCATTCACAAATTGCTGGCGCGTAACTAACAGCGAGTCCCGGTTTTCCCATGAGCAATACAACAGATGTTTGTTCGAATGCGGTCCCAAATACTGGCCATCAGATTTTAGGCCTTTAATGAGTTCTCTGTTCTCCGGATTGCGATAGAAATCCCCAGTGAAGAAAAAGCTCGCTTTCACTTTTTTATCGTGCAATACATTTCTGATATATGTGCCACCATCGTTATAATCGCCACCGGTAAATATGAGCGCCATCATTGGTTTTGTCGTATCTCCCCGGACAATCGCGCCGTGAGAATAAAGAAAATTGGGTTGAGCGCCTTTTACCTGGACAAGTACTGCAAACAGTAAAATCAGGGGCAAAATCCAGATTGTAAATTTTGTTCGAATTACAGCCAGATTCACTATAAACTCCTCAGGTTAAGTTCTGGATAAAGATAGTTATTGATCGTTTGTCTATCAACGAAAACGCACGTTTCCTCAAACCAAATTTCTTGAGGATGTTCAATTTTCACACGCTCCATTTGGTTTGTTTACTGAGAAATTCAACATATCCTGAGGTCGACATGTTTAACAATCCTGCAAAAGCTATTCTGCGGATTGTTGTAGAAATTTACAACTTTTGGCGTTGAATATTTAAACACTGCTTAAATGCAATAGCCACAGGCATTTATAACTGATAATAATATCAAACGAGTATTATCTGTTGAATTATTCAATTTTAGTCGTATTTCTGCTCCATAAATCTAATAGTAGTTAAGTCAAATATAACCAATATGATAAGTCGATTAATTTGGTCTGAAATTTTGTTGGCACGGAGGTTGAATTATATAAGGGCGAAAGGATGGCAACTGATGCGCGACGAAGCGAAGAAAAAGAAAGATAAGACAATGAAACAATTCACTGGAGTAACACAAACACTTATGTACCGAAGAGAGAGGAGTTAACAATGGTAGTTATCTTTGTAGCATTGACCATCGTGGCATTATTGGCACTCGATTATTTCATTATTCATCCGCGGCAACAGCGGAAAGAAGCTGAAATTGCCATCGGGGAAATAGTGCCGTTATCAAAAACCTTAAAAGATATGCCAGCTGGTGTCTTTCTGCAGCCCACTTTTACCTGGACGAAAATGAAAGAAACCGGTGGCCTGGTACTTGGACTGCATCCACTGATTTTAGGTCTCATTGGCCCGCCCTACGAAATTGAACTGCTCAAAGACAAAGAAAGTGTGAAAAAGGGTGAACCGCTCTTCCGCATTAACAAAAATGGGCGCTATATGACTATCAAGTCGCCGGTAGACGGTGAGATCAGGGCATTCAATCAAGCGTTATTGGGTGAGACCGATTGGGAAGAATTGAACGAAAGTTGGCTGTATCGAATCGCTCCGCAGAATGTCTCAGCTGAAGTCCCGCAATGGCACCTGGCGGAAGAGGGGCGCGAATGGGCGCGCGATCAGTATCAGAAAATCAAATCGTATCTGTATGATTCACTGGCTCCGACCGACGCAGGGATAACCCTTGCTGACGGTGGTGATGTGCCAGTTGGAGTGTTGAGTGAACTGAACGACGATTCCTGGAAAGACTTCCAAAAGAAGTTTTTGTCGTAACTATTGAAATGACCCGATTGCATAGAGAGGAGCAACAATGTCATACGGAATTCTGTTTGATGTAACCCAATGTATCGGTTGTGAAGGTTGCATGTACGCTTGCCGGGAAAAAAACAATCTCCCGGATAACAGCGAACACAAGCTCTCAGCCAAGAATTATACTGTTGTAAAAAGCAAAGATGATCTCTATTACCGTCAGATGTGCATGCACTGTGAAGATCCGGCGTGTGCCTCGGTCTGCCCGGTTGGCGCGCTCGAGAAAACTGCTGAAGGACCGGTAGTATACGATTCAAGCAAATGCATGGGATGTCGCTATTGTATGGTAGCCTGCCCGTTTAATGTACCGAAATATGAATGGGGCAGCGCGAATCCAGTGGTTTCCAAATGTGTGATGTGTTATGACCGTGTCAAAGACGGCAAAATGCCGGCGTGTGCTGAGGCTTGTCCGACTGGTGCGACCACCTTTGGGAATCGTGATGAGTTACTCAAAGAAGCACATCGTCGAATTGATGAAAATCCGGATCAGTATTATCCGCACGTCTATGGAGAGAAAGAGGCCGGTGGAACTTCTGTGCTGATTCTCTCCAGCGTTGCCTTCCCAGAGATCGGTTATAAGACGGCCGGATACGATAAAGCCTTCCCGGAATATACGTGGCAGGTCATGAAAGAAATTCCCAACGTCGTCGCCTTTGGTGGGATATTTATGTACGGACTCTGGTGGATTATTAATCGCCGCATGAAAATCGAAGACGGGACCATGACGACCCATATGGACGGAAAGGAGCAGGAATAATGAGCGCGGCATCATTGAAAGAAAAATATATAGGTAAACTCACATTTTGGAAGGTGGTTTTCTTCATTGTGGTTGCCATTGGAATCTACGCAACTTACGTCCGGTACTTTCGCGGCTTGGGTGCTTCCACAAATTTATCGGATCAATTTCCGTGGGGACTTTGGATCGGATTTGATGTGATGTGTGGCGTTGCGCTTGCAGCCGGTGGATTCACACTTGCGGCCGTGGTATACATCTTCAATATCAAACATTTTCATCCGGTGATTCGCCCAGCGATATTAACCGCGTTTCTTGGTTATCTGCTGGTCATCGTAGGAATTCTGTTTGATTTGGGAAAACCCTGGAATATCTGGCACCCACTCGTTATGTGGAATCCACATTCAGTGATGTTTGAGGTGGCGTGGTGTGTCATGCTGTATACCACAGTCCTAGCGTTAGAATTCAGTCCGGTGGTATTTGAAAAATTCCGGATGGAAAAACCACTGAAAATTATCAAGAGCATAACCATTCCGCTGGTAATGCTGGGCGTATTACTCTCCACGTTGCACCAGTCATCACTGGGATCACTCTTTCTGATTGTTCCAGAGAAACTCTATCCGTTATGGTATAGTCCATTGCTGCCGGTGTTCTTTTTTATCTCTGCACTTATGGTGGGATTTGCGATGGTGATTTTCGAATCGTATCTCAGCGCCCGGGCTTTTAATAAGAGCCTCGAAAAACCGCTGTTGATGGAAATTGCGCGGGGCGTCGTGTTTATGGCAATGCTATATTTAATTTTAAAAGCGCTCGATTTCACACGGCGAGATGCCTGGGGATATCTGTTTCAGGCGAATTTCGAAACATTGATGTTCTGGCTTGAAGTCGGTGGAGGCGTGATCATTCCAATGATTTTGCTTTCCATTCCCAGAATCCGCAGAAACCAAACCGCTTTATTTTGGAGCGTTTCGCTGGTAGTAGTCGGCTTAGTGATGAATCGAATGAATATTGCTATCACCGGAATGCAACGCTCGGCCGGTGTGACGTATTATCCATCTTGGATGGAAGTATTCATCACCTTAACCATTGTAGCTATTGGCTTTGCGGCATTTCGAATGATCGCGAAACACTTCCCGATTTTTGAAACCACGGAACCAATACCCGCTCCCATAAAGAAAAAGGTCAAAGTGTCGGTGAGGTCAAAACAGGCTTTATTGGAAACAAGTTAATTGAACCCCATCTTTTGGCAGAAAGAGAAGAGCAGTGAACGCACAAAAAAGTCATAGTCAGGAAATGCAGCGGGATCTGCCATGTGTCTGGATGATGGCTGACGTTCTGAAATTTATGCTGTGTGACCGGGATTACGATTGCGAAAATTGTCCGTTATACCACGCGCTTCGCGGAAAATCAGATCTTCCGGTGGAAGCCGCACAGATGACAGACAATGCAATACTCGGATTATCTCAGCAAACACCGAAAGCTCAGCAGGGAACGGAAGCGCAAATTAATACGTATCTGTCCCAAGTCATTACCGGGAGTACTCTCTACCTCGATCGATGTTACAGCCCCAATCATTTCTGGATGTATCCGACTAAAAACGGAGAGATTGTGGTGGGACTGGATAATAATATTCTGCGCTTACTGGCTCCCGTGCAGAAAATTGTTCCCCCGGATATGGACACGAATCTGAAAAAAAATCAGCTGTGTGGATGGCTGATTCGGGAGGATTTGACGATTCCGTTACACTCGCCGCTCCCTGGTCGGGTGACCAAAGTCAATCCAGAATTTGATTCACTCCTGCGAACAGAGAATCACCTCCCAGAGGATTCAAATTGGCTTTTCCAAATGGAGTTGCAACGTGGAGAAGTTCAATCCATTGATGATCTCTGTCGGGGCGAGGAGATGTTGCTTTGGTATGTGCGAAAAATCCAGATGATTAAACAGCACATTCGGGAAGCGCTAGATGAATCCGGACACACAGATATTGGAATCACACTTGCAGATGGCGGAGAACCGCAAAAGGACCTGGAAATCCTTCTGGGAAAGGAGCGATTTCAGGATTTAGTATCTGCCCTATTTCATTCTTAACCCGTACGTAAATCAACAGAACTGATGAGGCCATTTCATTTGCTATGAAATGGCCTCTTTTGTTTTTCCAGTGTGCAAAAGTAAAAAAGACGAATTGCTACTAACTTCTTTTTTTCAGAGGAATCAGGGCTTAACTTACGCTGAGTTTCAATAGCGATGTAAGAACGATCTTTTTAAACATGGCTGGGCACGACATCGACGAATCTGATATCTACCTGCTTTATCATAAACCGCATACTCTTGTAGAAAAGCATCAGGAAACTATTGAGATCATTGTGAATAAGTATATTCGGTCCGGACTCTTTTCGATTCACGAGCGCGATGACATCATTCAAACAATTAACGTTCAATTGTTGGATACTAAAATTCAGAAAGTCCAGCAGCACTTCGATAATTCCACAAAGGTTGTGACATATCTCTCCCGGGTTATTCAGAATCTTTGCCTGGAGATTCACCGCAAAAATAGCCGCCGGCCCACTATTGACGAAAACCAGGAACTGGATTCGTTAGAATCGGAAACGAGCGATCGTGAATATCTCAGTGAAATGTTTATCCGGAGCGAGCTCCACCGGCTGCATGCGACTTTCCTGCTCTATCACACCAAGCAGGCAAAACTCGAACTGTGTTTAAAATTGTATTATCGGCTTCCACTGAACCGGGATGACATTTTGACCCTGGGAGAAAATGTGGATGCTGCCGTTGCGGATGCCTTTGTAAAAGAATTGCGTGATCATTATGAAGACCTGGATGATAAAGAGGTATACGAGAAGGTGACCCCCTATTTCAACGTGATTGAGAATAAACAAAATACCCCTGACGCACTAAGAAAATGGACGAATGGAAAAATTAAGGAAATAATTCATTTGCTTAATGCTCCACCTGCCAATGCTAAATACGATAAAGAAACACTCCAGATTCTGCTTACGAAATATTACGAGAATGAACAAAAAACCAACTAATTTTTCCATTTGAGGGATTAATAACCATATATAGTAACAAACAAACGAATAATTAGAAAAAGCTATGACAAATCACCGTCCATATTCCCACACTTTTGATCATCTGACTGATCTCCAGGTCGCGCAATATGTTGAAGCGCTCTTAACCGGACAACCGTCTGCAATCGATTCAGAAATTCGGCACCATGTTGAAGAGTGCCTGAAGTGTAAATCTGAGGTACTGGGATTGTATTCATTGAGATACAATAGCCAAACGAAATCTCAGGAAATTTCAATAGACGCTGCTTACGATACCTCAGGATTTTTAAAAAATTTCCAGAGAAAAAGTTGGCTGAAGATGGCAGCGCTGTTTGTCATTGTCATTGGAATCAGCGCAGTGAGTTATTATATCTCCGTCCCAGGGATTTCACAACACAAGCAATCTCAAAGTGCAGCAGGAGACACAGCGGTTACAATAACTAATTATGCCTCGTTGTCTCGTTTTGATGAATCGCCGAATCTGGAAGACTTGTTGCATAGTTCTATGCGTTCCTCAACTATCAAAGTACTGTCACCGCCTGATGGATTTAACGCAAAAAACCAAATTGAATTCCGGTGGGAAAATGGAAACTCAGCAACGTATTATCTCAAGATTCTGAATAATAGGGAAGAAATTGTACAACAGGATACCTTGCAGGGCACACAGTTCTTATTAAAAAAATTACCTGTGCCAGGTCTCTATTATTGGAAATTAGAGAACCAAACCGAACTTCTGCATCTTGGCAAATTTATTATTCGCCGCTAAGCCAGTTCAAGTAACTCGCCATTGTAATTAACGTCCAATCAGAATAAAACTACTCCATTTTTGTGGAAAGGCGGTTCTGGGATCGGAAATAAGGTCCAGTTTCGCGTGTCTCAACGCCTGGGAGTAATCTTCATTTTCGAGCAGATCGCTGTAAAAACTTACCATCAATCGACTGGCATATTTATCGTACACTTTCCAAAGAGAGACAATCACATTTGGAATCCCTGAATATAAAAAGCCTCTGGTCAATGCTAAAACACCTTCTCCCGGGACTAACTTCCCGATGCCACTTTCACAACTACTCAAGACAGCCAGATCTGCCTGTGTATTTAAATTAAACATTTCACCAGAATAGAGTACTCCATCTTCCTGGTAAGTATGACCGCGGGGAATTGCGAACAGCACACCCGAAAGATCAGGATGTTCTTTGTTTAAAAAGCCGTGTGTGGCGAGGTGAATGTATTTGTACTCCTTGAGATGAGATTTAAAATTCTCTTCCGATGCTTCGTCGCGTAAATATATTTTAGCCTTTTTATGATGTTGCTGAAACAGATCTTTAATAGAGGCGACTTCATCGTCTGAGTATTCCAGCGTACTATAAGAGAGACCGCCTACAATCTCAGCTCTAAGCGAATCGAGAGATCGAAGTGCCAGCGGGACACTGCTTCGGTCAGCGGCGCTGGAGTCATCAAACACTGGCGCGAATCCAGCAAAACTTGGGGGCAATTTCCGATTTTCGGATTGGGTACTTTGTAAGTACAGCGAATTTGAAACATGATAGCTTATGGTGTACTTCTTAATTAAATAGGGTATATCGGTGTACCGGGAGGCGGCAATAATTGCATCTAAATCTCTGGACTCTGATGGATTAAAAAGTGCCTCAAAGGGAACATAGAAGAGATCGCCCGATGGAACGATTACGAGTTTTTCCAGCGATTGGATTTGCGATTCCACGGGAGCAATCAGTTTCGAGTATAATATGGAATCGGTCGCGACATATGCCTGCTTATCAAATGTTTTAATTGCCCGCACGAATTTCCCGATTGTTGCATTAAATGAATCATCTATTGGTACCGAGAGAACCTGAAAATCATCTTGAGATATAATAAAAGTGTAGAGTTGATCCGTAGTGACCATATAAGACAAGACACCACTGTGAGAATCTAAAACTGATTGGACTTCGTTGACAGAGACTGCGTTGACACTATATTTCATTTCAAAATATTTGGGATATTGTTGTTCCAGGCGGTCCTGCAAGCGTTGGTATTGATTCTGGAATTCAAAACTTTTATCAGTCAGTGAATGGTAGGTAGCACTGTCGATTTCTGCAGGCTTCTTTTGTCGCTCTTGTTCAAGCGCGGTGGTGTAATCAGTGAGGGCTTTCCTGATCTGTTTTTCCTTCTGCAGGATGCTGTCCGGGATCCCGGCGATGTTTTGGGCTTGGGTCTCAATAAATGATGCTAATAGCAAATTGGATTTCGTTTTCTCTGAGAAGTAAAAAGCATCGTCATAATAGGATTGATCTTGCGATACTGCTGCCAACATCATACTCGTTTCAATCCCGGTCTGGAAAATCTGATAACTTAATTCTGTAAGTAGCAGCTTCGAACTTTCAGATTCATAGTTCAATTTCATCTGATCCATTAAGGTAATTGCCAAATGCGAAGTCTCCAAAGATGCTTTAAGCAGTGCAATATCCTGATTTCTTTGGGCGGCATATTTCTGCAAGATTTCTGCTTTCTTCTGTAATATGTTGAGCAAAATCGAGCGGGAAGTTGAGCCACTCAGAGGAGGATTATCAATTATTGAGGAATTCGTATAGCCTGGTACAAGCACTTTTAATCCTTCTTGAAACTCCACAAGTGCCTGAGCGTAATTGTGCATCCCTGCAAAAGCTAGCCCTTTTAAAGTGTATAAATCAGCAATATCCGGATGATGCAATCCCAGATGATTTTGGTCAATTTCAATCGCTTGATCAATCGCCTCAAATGCCTTACTCGTATCCAGCCCGGCATTAATAAAGACATTCGCTATATTCGCGAGAGTTTTAGCAATATATGGATGATTCTCGTCCAGAGTTTCTTTGTAAATTTTCAATGCTTTTTGCTGGTACTGTAACGCTTGTTGATACTCTTTTTTTTCTTTGTATATAAGTGCAATATTTCCGTACGATATTCCAACTTGTGGATTCATCTCCCCGTACAATTTTTTCTTAAACTCAAGCGCTTTTTCAGCGTATTCTAAACTTTTATCTAACTCCGTCTGGTAATAATACGTAACACTGATATTGTTATAGAGTCTGCCAAGGTTTTTAAATTCTCCGGGTTTTTTCCCACTCACCATGTTTAAACTTTGAAGAAAATACTGTAAAGCCCGACCATAATCTTGTTTTCGCTGGTAAAGCAAACCAATGTTATTATAACAGGCTACAATTTTATCAGTATCCGGCACCGCTTGATACTGTTGAATTTCCATCGCCTTTTTATAGTGACGAATCGCCGCATCATAATCCGCAAGTCTGTAATAGACAATGCCAGTGTAAATGTGTGCGCTTGCCATTATTGGCGCATTCGGGCCGACCGTTTCAGCAGCGATTGAATCCAGATGGCTAAATACTGCGAGCGCTTTTTGATAATTGCCAAGAATATCATTGATTTGAATGAGTTTTACGGAGAGGGTAAAATACTCTGTCCAGTCCTTGCTCTTTTCATAAGAATTTTTTGCGCGGGTGTAGTAAACCAGGGCACTGTCATATTTTGAGTGTTTTGCAAGAGTATCAGCCAAACTGTGCATTCTCGCCGCCTCGCTGGTGTCAAGTTCATTTTGGGCGAAAGTTGTCACGGCCATAGCACTGATCATAATGGTAATAATAAACCTGGGGAAAAGTTTAAATCGAACCATACAACCTCCAGAAGCAATTCATCTGTTTAAAAAAGTAATAATTATACCATCCGCAGATTTTCAGATCGCGCAAAAAGCGTTTTTCTCACAAAAATTCAAAAAATATTCTCCATTATGTCCACCGATCTGCATATATAATTATGTAATGCGAAAATTTTTTACAACCATATCAAGGTTTAACGTTGAAAATTTAAACACTTTAAGATTATATGAACAAACGAAGATACAGATGATTTTCTCGAAATCAAATGCAGACTTAACCAGGGATAATGATGTTTGCAGTATAAATTTCCCCTAAGTACTCCACCCTCCCCTGTGTATCCCCGTGTTCCCCGAAATGGCGGTGTTGACAGTCCAACGCCGCCATTATTTTTTATGTAACCTGAATAAATCATGAATTTCTTATCACCAATCATTCGAGATTCTGTACAAGCCCTTCCGACAAAGGGTCGATCACTCTTCGACAAGCTCAGAGTGACATGCATAGGTGTCATCCCTCACCAGAGACTCCTCCCGGAACTGAGCTTGTCGAAGGATAAACGCCGGAACCAATATGATAGCCGTGAAAATTCAAGTGTAACGAGGAGATGTTGGCTGATTTTTTGAAATTCTTGAATTATTCGGGATAGTAGTTTCCTCAATGGGATTCGATTCAATTTTATAAGGGCAAAATTGTTTTTTTCTTTCTTGACATCAAAACGACCAGAACTTATACTTTCTGAAACTGAAAGAAGACAATGAATATAATTCAACGACATCACCACCATCATTTTTATCATAGAAAGGTGAATATTCACCTGTAGGCCGGTGGTGCCAATCGTTTAATATAAATTCCCCGGGTTCTATGGTGAGTGTTCACCAAGGGCCTGGGGATTTTTTTATCCCTCCGAAGTAGCGCTCTTGGTCATTCACCTTCTCCGGGAAAGTTGAAATGCAACAATAACGATCTCAAGAGAAGGAAGGATATTTAATCAAATGCAATTAAAATTTGGGTTACCAAAAGGGAGTTTGCAGGATTCAACATTTGAATTAATGCGGCTTGCCGGATTCAACTTTTACACCAATGGACGGAGCTATTTTCCGACGTGCGATGATCCAGCAATTGATGGCATGCTGATTCGTGCCCAGGAGATGGCTGGCTATGTTGAGGACGGAGTGTTAGATGCTGGGTTGACCGGCAAGGATTGGATCGAAGAAAACGGCGCTGATGTCGTTGAAGTGTGTGAGCTGATTTATGCAAAACGTGGCTTGAATCCGGTGAAATGGGTGCTTGCCGTCCCTAACGATTCTGATATACAATCCGTTCACGATTTAGCGGGAAAGCGTATCGCAACAGAGGCGGTAAATCTTACAAGAAAATATCTGGAAAAAAATAATGTGCAGGCTGAGGTTGAATTCTCCTGGGGGGCCACGGAGGTGAAAGCACCGACTCTGGTCGATGCGATTGTTGAATTGACTGAAACCGGAAGCTCATTAAAGGCGAACGGGTTACGCATCGTTGACACATTACTGGAATCCACTACTCGTCTGATTGCAAATAAAAAGGCGTATGAAAATCCGGATCTGAAGAGAAAGATCGACAATATTGCGCTGTTGCTTCGAGGTGCTATCAATGCAAAAGAGAAAGTAGGGCTGAAATTTAATATCGAGCGGAGTAAGATGGATAAAATCCGGGAAGTACTGCCAGCGATGAAGCAGCCTACTGTTTCACCGTTAACCGATCCGGAATGGGTGGCATTGGAAATTATCGTCAACGAAGATATCGTTCGGGAAATACTGCCAACTCTCAAGGCAGAAGGCGCACGCGATATTATCGAATATCCATTAAATAAAGTGATTTATTGAGGAAGCGATGATGATTATCAGACAATTTGATTCGGCGGAAGCATTTCGTGCGCAATTTAATCGAACCTCAGTCTTTCATCCGGAATTAACCAACATCGTTCGGGATATTTTGGCGCGAGTCCAAAAACACGGTGACATTGCAGTTCAAAGGTTTACAGCAGAATTTGATAACGTAGAGCGGGAAACTCCGCGAGTCGATTTAGCAGAAATTGAAGCAACAAAAAACATTGACAAAGAAATGCTCCAAATTTTTAGCAGGGCAGCGGAGAATATCCGAACCTTTCATCAACGTGAATTGCAGGATCAACAAAGCTGGATGCTGAAAAAAAATGGTTCTGAAGTAGGGCAAAAGGTTGTGCCACTCAAACGAGTTGGAGTATATGTGCCCGGCGGAACCGCAGCGTATCCGTCATCGGTACTGATGAATGTGATTCCTGCCCAGGTCGCCGGAGTTGAAGAAATAGTTCTTGTTTCGCCACCGGATAAAACTACCGGTACGGTCAATTCAATGGTATTGGCGGTTGCAGAGTTTCTCGAAATAACTGAAATCTATGCGATGGGTGGTGCACAAGCGATCGCAGCGCTGGCATTTGGAACTGAGACCATCCAGCCAGTTGATAAAATAACCGGACCGGGAAATCAATACGTGAACGAGGCCAAGCGTCAGGTATTCGGCCTGGTCGGGATCGATTCGCTGGCAGGACCGAGTGAAATTTTAGTGGTAACAGACGAATCCAGTGATCCTACTTTGCTCGCCGCCGATCTACTTTCCCAAGCTGAGCATGACATACAGGCGAGGTCAATTTTAGTAACAACGTCAGCTAAAATCGCCGACGACACTCTCACAGAACTAAAACAGCAGCTCAATCGATTGGGGCGAAAATCAATTGCTGCGCAGTCGTTATCAGAGCAAGGAGCAATTATCGTAGTAGACTCGTTGCAGGTTGCCGTTGCTTTGGTGAATGAAATTGCGCCAGAACATCTGGAACTTCAGGTCAAAAACCCGGAGGAGATTTTAAAAGGCATCAGGAGTGCTGGTGCGGTGTTTCTCGGTTCATGGACGCCCGAGCCAGTTGGAGATTACTGGGCTGGGAGTAATCATATCTTACCAACTGCAGGTGCTGCCCGCTATGCATCGGCGCTCTCAGTACGGGATTTTTTACGGTATATGTCAGTCATTAAATACAATCAACAATCGTTGGAACATGTCGGTGGAAGTGTCATGCAAATGGCGCAGTTGGAAGGATTAGACGCCCACGCCGCAGCAGTGGAGAAACGATTATCAGTCCGGGAGGAAAATTGATGGACAGCTCCTATCTTTCGCTGGTGAAAAAACCGGTGCGAGAAAGCCAAACATATATGTTGCCGCAGATCGATTATGCGGTAAAGGCGAATCAGAATGAAAATCCCAGGGACGTGCCTCAGGATTTAAAGCAAGAAATTCTCTCAGCGATCGAAAGACATCCCTGGAACCGCTATCCTGCGTTAACTGCTCCAGAAATCCGCAAAAAGATTGCGGATGCACATTCCTTAAATTATGAGCAGATTGCGGTGGGAAATGGTTCCAATGAAATAATGTTGGCGATTATGCAGGCGCTGCTATCTGAGGGAAGAACCATGGTGACGGTCGAGCCGACATTTTCGCTCTATTCGCACTATGCACAGATTCTGGGCGCCAGAGTACAGTCGCTTCCATTGGGAGAAAATTTTCAGTTTCCTGTGCACAATTTAGTAGCAAAGGCGGCACAAAATGAGGTCGCACTCACTATCATTTGCTCCCCGAATAACCCAACCGGAAATACTATTGCACATGAGGATTTGGTGAAAATCCTGAAAGCTGCAAACGGATATGTTCTGGTTGACGAAGCCTACGTGGATTTTACCGATCAGCAATTTATTCCGCTGGTAGCACAGTACCAAAATTTGATATTAACGCGCACGTTCTCAAAGGCATTCGCTTTTGGCTTGGGACGTTTCGGCTACGCAATTGGTGCCGCAAATTTTATTGCAGAAATTTACAAAGTGTTGCTGCCGTATAATCTCAATGGATTTAGCGAAATTGCCGCAGGGATTTTGCTGGAAAATCGGGAAAAATTGCAATATCAAATCGACAAGATCAAAAATCAGAGAACGTTTTTATATACAGAATTGGGAAAGATTGATGGGATGACCGTATATCCATCAGAGGCCAATTTTTTATTGGTTAAATTCGAAAACTCCGCACAATCTGTTTTTGATGCAATGCTCGAAGAAAAAATATTACTCCGAAATGTATCGCACTATCCGGGTTTGGATAATCACCTCCGGATTTCAGTGGGGACGCTTCACGAAAATCAAAAGATTCTTGAAACACTTCGCAGGTGTTGTGGATAAGAACAGATTGTCAATAGGAATACAACTATGGGAGAAAATAACATTATTAAGAAAATGACCAATGACGATCTCTTGGTGTTCGATGTTGACGGTGTTCTGCTGGACACCAGCCAGTCGTTTCCACTGGCAATTCAACGCGCACTCGAACATTATGCCGGATTGAAAAATATGGAAAACTTCAAGGCGCCACCACTCGCCGAGTTACAGAAATTTAAACAGATTTCGGGCTTCAACAACGATTGGGATCTTGCTGAAGGCGCGCTGATTTATGCTATCCAGCGCAGTGCGTTTGCCGTGTCAGTTGACCTTTTGACCTTTCTGATGCTGGTTGAGAGAGAAGGTGGCGGATTAATCGGCATTGATCGCTGGATGCAGTCTATTGAAGGCGAACGCACAAAATTGATTCGACAAAACTATAATTCTGCTTTAATCAGACAGTTAACTCAGGAGCATTACGCCGGAATAAAATATTGCAAAAAATTGTACGGTTTCGATCCTGAATACGTTTCTGCTGAAGGGGCGGTCGAGAATGAAACAGTGCTCATTGATCCCGATTTGTTCAAGGAAATTCCATTGCACATCGGAATTTATACCGGCCGAAACCGAACCGAGTTGGAAGTTGCACTCGATCAGATTGGTTTAAGTTCTATTGAAAAAGAAAACCTGCACTTTGATGATGGAGTGACAATTAAACCTAATCCTGAACCGCTATATACTCTTGCCAAAGATGTTGGTGCTGAACGGATCCTGTTTGTGGGAGATGCCCGGGATGACTGGCAAACAGTCAGGAATTTTAAACAGCAATGTTCAGAGCCCCGCATAGAATTTATTCAAATCGGTCCGGAGAAATATCGATTTGATGATCAGATTTATCAATACGAACACGTCAACGAATTTTTGCAGGATGTGATTGCACAATTTCAGGAACAAGAAAACAGCATTAATCAATAATGATTGGAAAATTCGAATGAGAGAAGCCACCATCACACGAGAAACAACAGAGAGTACAATTGAGATTACGCTGAATCTGGACGGCGAAGGAACAGCAAAAATTGATACGGGCATTCCATTTTTTGATCATATGCTGAACCAACTCGCTTTCCACGGAAATGTTGATCTGGAAATCAGCGCCAAAGGCGACCTCAAAGTAGATGATCATCACACAGTGGAAGATGTTGGAATTGTATTCGGCCAAGTATTGGTGAAATGTCTGGGTGACAAAACGGGAATTGTCCGGTACGGCTCAACTCTGCTTCCAATGGATGAAGTCCTTGCCAGAGTGGTACTTGATGCCAGCGGGAGATCATATCTTCGCTATAATGTTGAATATCAGCGGGAGAAAATTGGCACACTCTCTACAGAGAATGTGTTGGAATTTTTTCGCGCAGTTGTCCGGGAATCAAACATCACGTTACATATCGATATACTCGAACCCGGGAACGACCATCACCAGGTTGAGGCGATCTTTAAAGGATTTGCCCGGGCACTCCGGCAGGCAGTGCGCATCGATGAAAATTCCGGGATACCTTCAACGAAGGGAACACTTTAATGTCCGCAGAGAAATCCACTGTGACCATTATTGATTATGGAGTTGGAAATCTGGCGAGTTTACGAAATGCATTCGACGCGCTGGGAATTCCGGTGCAAATTAGTTCCGATCCCAGGGAAATTGAATCCGCCGAAAAATTATTGCTGCCGGGAGTCGGCGCCTTTGCGCCTGCAATGCAGAGGCTAGTTGATCTGCAACTCACCGAGGTGATTCGCCAAAAAGCAAAACAGAAGACACCTGTGTTAGGTATTTGTCTCGGGATGCAGCTCTTCTTTACAACGAGTTATGAAAATGGTGAGCACCAGGGACTTGATCTCATTCCCGGCGAAGTGCGGAAATTTACTGGTATTGAAAAAATTCCTCATATGGGATGGAATAGCATTGAGATTATTGATCAATCCAGTGCGATAATGCAGGGAATCGCTTCGGGGACTTACTACTATTTTGTGCACTCCTACTATTGTGCTCCCAGCGATCACCACGATGTCGTGGTGACGTGTCGGTACGGAGCCTCATTTGCAGCAAGTGTGAATCACGAAAATATCTGGGGAGTTCAATTTCATCCGGAGAAAAGCCAGAAACCCGGTTTACAATTATTGTCCAATTTTGCAACGACAGGTGAAACAGATGCAACTCATCCCAGCGATTGATATCAAAGATGGTCAATGTGTGCGACTCAAACAGGGAAAATCAGAAAGTCAGACCGTGTATGACACCTCACCGGTTCTGGTGGCGAAAAAATTTTACGAAGCTGGCGCAACGAAGATTCACATTGTGGATTTGGATGGCGCTTTTGAAGGGCAAAGCAATAACGGCACAATCATCTCTGAGATACTATCTGAAATTCCGGTAGAAATTGAATTGGGTGGCGGAATCAGAACTTTAGCAAATATTGAATCCTGGCTGCAACAAGGTGTTCACCAGGTAATTTTAGGAACTGTTGCGGTTCAATCTCCTGAATTAGTTAAAGAGGCAATTCAGCAATTTTCTGTAAATCGGATTATTGTTGGGATTGATACTCATAACGGTTTGGTTGCCACACACGGGTGGCAGCAATCCTCTGATTTGCAAGACATTGAGTTTGCAAAAACAATGACCGAAATTGGCGTCCGCCGTTTTATCTATACGGCAATCCATACTGACGGAATGATGACAGGTCCGGCAATCCCGGAACTGAAGCGATTTTCCAGCGCTACATCGGCAAAGGTTACCGCTTCGGGTGGAGTCGGGAATTTAGAAGATGTAACAGCTCTAAAATCTTTGGAAAAGTATGGTGTGGACAGTGTGATCGCCGGACGAGCAATTTACGAAGGAACGCTTGATCTGGAAAAAGCGGTATCAGCGCTGAATGGTGTGAACTAAATGCTGACGAAACGAATCATTCCATGTCTGGATATTAAAGACGGACGAGTAGTAAAGGGCATAAATTTCAAAGGGCTTCAGGATGCCGGCGATCCGGTTGAACTCGCTGCCCGATACAACGAAGAAGGCGCTGACGAGCTGGTCTTCCTTGATATCACGGCTTCTTCAGAGAAACGGAAACTTGTGGCTCATCTGGCCGAACAAGTGGCAAAACAGATTTTTATTCCGTTCACCATCGGGGGAGGCATCAGAAGTGTTGAAGATATGTCCGCAGTGTTACATGCCGGCGCGGATAAGGTGGCGATCAATACAGCGGCAGTGCTGGAGAAAAAACTTATTTCGCAGGGTGCATCGCAATTTGGTTCTCAATGTATTGTGGTCGCTATGGATGTGAAAAGAGTCGGTGAAAGCGCGTGGGAAGTCTACATTTATGGCGGCAAAGAAGCTACCGGAATCGATGCCTTGAAATGGGCGAAAGAAGTGGTTGAGCTTGGAGCCGGAGAAATTTTGCTAACCAGTATGGACAGCGACGGTACCCAGGACGGTTTTGCTTTGGAGATTACACGTCGAATCAGTGAATCTGTACCAATTCCGGTGATAGCCTCAGGCGGAGGTGGAACGCCGCAACATTTTTTCGAAGTGTTGAGCCAAGGGAAAGCTGATGCGGCGCTGGCGGCATCCATCTTTCATTATAACCAGGTAAAAATTATCGATTTGAAAAATTATTTAGACGAAAATGATATACCAGTAAGGAGAGTTTGATGTTCGAAGATTTATCGAATTTGAAATACGATGATCGGGGATTAATTCCTGCCGTGGTCCAGGATTATGAAAATAATGATGTACTGATGGTGGCATATATGAATGAAGAAAGTTTACAAATCACTTTGGATGAAGGGCGCACTTGTTTTTTTTCTCGCTCCAGACAAAAATTGTGGCGAAAGGGCGAAACCAGCGGACACATTCAATATATCAAATCAATTACTGCCGATTGCGATAAAGATTGTCTCTTGGTGAAAGTTGAACAAATTGGACCTGCTTGTCATACCGGGAATCGAACATGTTTCTTCAATCCAGTTCAGGAATTGGAAATATAAATCAAGATTCAGTATATCATTCAGTCGATTTGAACTGTCGAATTGTTTGATTGAGAACGTCCTTCCGATTCATGTTGAGCGAATCGGAAGGACGTTTATTATTAGTTACATCACTGTTTTAACACTAGCCCATCTATATTTCACATAAAGTTTGATTTCACACGTTGAACGACCTTACGGGCACAATACTTGCATTATCACACATGGGTTGCAGTAAAAGGAGGGAAACTATTTCAAGGGAGATACTGAGTTACAGGTATTTCTTGCTGCTGATGAAAACTCCAACGTCGTTTGGAGTGTTAAATTTTTCAATGTTGAGAAAATTTACTTATTTCTGGTGAATTTTTTTGCTTATCTAACCGTCCTCAGAGGGATGGCTTATGTCAAATTTCAGTAAAATATTAAAATCCCTCAGTTTCAAAATTTTTCTGATCCTGTTTTTGTCCATTTTGGTGCTGTTTGCAATACACGCATTTTTAACTGAGCGGTCCAATCGGTCGTTAATGGAGACGGAAGTGAAGGAGAGTGCTTACCGCGCCAGCGACTTTATCAAAAAAAGTCTCTACACCAGTATGTTGCAAAATGAGCGCGAAAATATTTATTCCAGCATCAAATTGTTAGGCACTGAACCAGGTGTTGAGGTGGTTCGGATTTATAACAAAAAAGGTGAAATCAAATATTCCAGTCTGGAAAAAGAAATTGGAACGAAAGTCGATTTGCAGGCTGAGGCGTGTTATGTCTGTCATGTAGCGGATCAACCGCTGGAAAAACTCTCCACCAAGGAAAAAGCCCGGGTTTACGAAAAGCAGTCCGGCTACCGGGTATTAGGTTTAATCAATCCTATCAAAAACGCGAATGAATGCTGGAATTCAGGTTGCCACGCTCACTCACCCGACCAGACAATTTTGGGTGTATTGGATGTGCAGATGTCCATGGAAAATCTGGACAACGCGATGATAGTTGCCCGGAACCGGCAGTATGTGAGCGCGATTGTTATTATCCTGATCGCGTTAATCGTGATTGCTACCGTGATTTATTACGGCATCTATAAACCGACCAAGAAACTTCGGACCGGAACAAAGATGCTCTCCAGTGGCAATTTGGATTATACAATTGATATGAATCGGAATGATGAACTCGGCAAATTAGCGCAATCATTTAATGAAATGGCGGCCAATCTCAAGAAAGCCGATAAAGAGTTGCGTGACTGGTCACAGACTCTGGAACAGCGTGTCAACGAAAAAACCGACGAACTTGAAGAGATGCATCGCGGGATGGTTCAGGTCGAGAAAATGGCATCTCTGGGAAAAATGGCCGCCACGGTGGCGCACGAATTGAATAATCCGCTTTCGGGGATTGTGACGTACGCCAAACTGTTGATGAGAAAACTTGGCCGAAAACTGCCTGACGAGGACGACGAGAAGAACGACATGATCGAAGAACTTGACCTCATCAGATCCGAGTCGGTTCGTTGCGGCAATATCGTAAAAGATCTGCTTATTTTTTCCCGGGAATCCAAGGCGGACTTCAGCAAAACTTCTATCCACCGCGCCGTGGAACGAGCGTTAAATCTGGTTGATCATCACATACAATTGCGCTCCTTGCACCTGCAAACGGATTTGACCCTGGAAGATGATCTGGTTGTTTGCGACGAAGAACAGATCGTACAGGCGCTGGTCGCCCTGCTGATGAACGCCATTGAAGCGATGCAGGAAGGCGGTCAATTGACGGTCTCCACCAGGGAAATTACCGAGGACGGAAACAGCAAGGTAGAGATCTGTCTTTCTGATACCGGTATCGGCATTCCGCAGGAAATTCAGGATAAAATATTTGATCCATTTTTTAGCACCAAAAACGAAACCAAGGGCGTGGGACTCGGTCTGGCAGTGGTGTACGGAATTGTACAGCGGCACCAGGGCACCATCTCGGTCGACTCCACGCCAGGTGAAGGAACAACATTCCACATCGTTCTTCCCAGAGAAAGAAAGCCCAATACTGATAACTCGATCCCAACCAAACACGAAGAAACTGAAGGTGTAAGCCATGTCAGGTAAACACAGTATCCTTATTGTTGATGATGAACTTTCGGTGCGCCAATCACTCAAGCACTGGTTTTTGGAAGATGGTTTTGACGTTGAAACGGCAGAGGACGGCCAGGATGCGCTGGAAAAAATGAACTCCGGTCCTTATGACATTATTCTGGTCGATATCAAGATGCCCGGGATGGATGGGATTACGCTCCAAAAGCGCATCAAGGAGATTGACAAGGATGTCATTGTTATAATCATTACGGCTTATGCCTCCGTGGATACTGCCGTGGATGCCTTGAAACACGGGGCGTTCGATTATGTCACCAAACCGATTGATCCTGACGATCTGTCTCATCTCATTCGAAATGCCTTGAAACAAAAAGAATTATCCGAGGAAAATGTCCGGCTCAAAGAAAATATATCAGAGATGAGTATGCGCGACCAGATCATCGGGCAGAGTACAGAAATGAAACGTGTTTTCGATATGATTGATCAGGTTGCGGGCACGGATTCCACTGTTTTAATCCGTGGCGAAAGCGGCACCGGAAAAGAACTTATCGCCCGGGCGATTCACTCCAGAAGCAAACGCCGGTATCTTCCGATTGTCGCGGTCAATTGTGGCAGCATTCCAGAGACATTACTTGAATCAGAACTATTTGGGCATGAGAAAGGTGCATTTACCGGGGCACAATATCGTCGCAAGGGGAAACTGGAGCTCGCCGATGGAGGCACGCTCTTTCTCGATGAGATCGGTGATATCTCAGCCAAAATGCAGGTTGATTTGTTGCGTGTATTAGAATCACATTCATTCACTCGTCTCGGTGGCAACGAAGAGATTACCTCGGATTTTCGATTGATCTGTGCGACGAACAAAAACCTGGAGCAAGCCGTCGAAGAAGGTGAATTCAGGAAAGATCTCTACTATCGCATCAACGTGTTTACCATTTTTGTCCCGCCGCTGCGTGAGCGAAAGGCTGATATTATTCCACTGGCAGAGCATTTTATCGAAAAATATTCCAGGCAAATGAGCAAACCACAGCGGGAACTCACCGAGGACGTGGAGGACACACTGCGCAATTATCGCTGGCCAGGAAATGTGCGCGAGTTGGAAAACGCGATTGAACGGGCGATGGTCATCGGGAATGAAACCGAAATCACCGAAGACGATTTGCCGGTGCACTGCAAACAGGAAGCCTCCAATGGGAATGATCTGAGTTTAGAGTCCCTGGAGGAAGATCACATTAAGCGGGTATTAAAAGAATTTGACGGGAATGTTACCCACTCAGCGCGAGCGCTCGGGATTGATCGGGTAACTCTGTATAATAAAATTAAAAAATACGGGATCAAGCGGGAAGATTGAGTGATCCAATTTATTTGGCATATATTAACGGATACCACCCGGATTGGATGGAGGAACTCCCCGGGAGGTTGCGCCACTGTTTGCCATTTCCGATCAAGCGTATTTCTGTGGAGATGGATTTAGAATTATTTTACTCCCCGGATCGCGGACAATATCATTCCACGCTCATTCTCGCCCAGCTCATAAAACACTTACCCGAAGAAAACGCCAAAATTATTGGCATTACATCCCACGATTTGTATATCCCAATCCTTACTTTTGTTTTTGGAGAATCCCAGTTGGAAGGCTCTGCTGCAGTTATTTCAACGTATCGTTTGCACAACGAGTTTTATGGGCTTCCAGCGAATCGGGAGTTGTTAATCACCCGGACGGGGAAAGAGGCACTCCACGAGCTGGGGCATAGTTATGGGCTTACGCACTGTGCTGACTACCGGTGTGTAATGAATTCCTCCACTTATGTTGAGGACATCGACTTGAAAGAAGGTCGATTTTGTGACGATTGCCAGGAGAGCTTGGGAGTGCGGTGCGCGTAACTTTATCTTGTCGTGATAAATCATTGTTGAAAAACTCATCCCCCTGTGTCCCCCTTCAAAGGGGGAAATGATGCCTGACCGAGGGCTTTTCGCTGCATTCCAGTGCCTGTCAGTTTCCGGGTAGAAATCCGCTTGTATCGCATAGAGGGCAAAGAAAAGCAACCTGATCATGGCTTGCGTTCCGTATTGTCCCCCTTCCGAAGGGGGACGGCTCTCCATCGGCGTGTGGAGAGCCTGGGGGATAACCGGCGCTCATCCGCCCGATTGGTTGAAATGGCAACTTTTCAGGCTCGCTGGGATTATACAGGAATGTCAGGAAACAAATAGAGCGTTGGTTTTTCGCAAGGATTTTAACTAAACAAATTAGCCGGCTGTTGATTTCATTAAACTATATCGTTGCCCTTATAAATCTCACGGATTTTTAGTAGTGCATCGTAGTATTCATCCGAATTTTTAAAATCAGGAAAGGACCAATCGTAGGGATGAAACTGTCCCTTGCGGTAATAGAGGGTTGGATCAGCGTAAATGCCGTGATCGAGATAAATTTTTTGTCCGTTATACTTAGCAGAGGCCAATACCACTTTATGGTAATCCATATAGCCGATGTCCAAATTTACTTTGCGACTGCCATTTTGAGCGAGACGCTCTTCGATTTGGTTGGTGGTGATTTTCCAGTCAGCGAGCTGCCCGGGATTACCTAACTCGGCGAAACTGAAAAATTGTCTGAAAATTGGAGAGCCCATTTCAGCGTTATAATACTCTGTCACAGCAAATTCAAATTGCGCGCTGCGATAATCAATTGGACCAAACTCTGATTCACAATTCAGCAGGGCTTGCTGTAATAACGCCCGGTCTGAGTATAGTGCGCCTATAAATATTTTAACTGGATCAGGCGCTTCAGGACGCATCTTGCTTTGTCGTTGGATATTTTATGTGTTGTTGATTCGAGTCAAGTGCGCTTCGGGCTTCTTCGATGAATTTCAACGGAATCCCAAACTTTTGAACGATGAGTTTTTCTGTGGTATCAAAAGATTTGGCCCGCTGAACCCGTTCTGGCCGGGTGATTTTAACAAAATCATTGTGAATGTAAATCATTTCCTCATTTTCAGTGCGCGTCAGGCAAACTCCGCTCATTGTTGGTTTGGAGAACGATCCAATCCAATGCTCTGCAAAGTTATCCATTGAAACTGCTTTGGCGGTAAAGCGATAGCGCCAGGTGAATTGGCCGTTGCGAAAAGTGTAGAGATCATAGCGTTCAACCTCTGGCACAAACCGGATTTCAATCCCCGAGTGAGGCGTCAAATGTCGGGTTATCGTATCTTTGGAAATTTGCAAAGGTTGATATATGAGATAGCCCGGATCGATCAAATAATCGTGCGCATCCTTGTGCACAAGAATAGCACAATGAACATTCTCTCCCCATTTCATATCACCCATAATTGGTTGGCAGTTATAACCGCAATAGGTCAGAATTTCCAGCAAATAGTAGGTGAGTGAAAAACACGTTCCACCGAGATTCCATTGCAGATGATCATTTAATACTTCATCCGGAAGCCGGAACTGAATTGCACCATGCAAATCGTTCCGTTTGATAATCTTGCTGACATTTTCGTAGGGAAGTTCTGAAAATCGTCTGGCAATCTTTTCCAACTGTTCCAAAGATGGTTTGGCTAGTTGAAGGTTCATGCGCTTCAAAAATTCCGTTACAGCCGAATGATGAGCGCCGATTGCCAACTCCGATTGTGATGATAGCGTGCTCATAATAAAAGCAATTTAAACCGACTTACCAGTTATCGAAAGTCTGTTTTTGGTTTTGCAATACGTTTTACGGTGAATTTTCCAAATACGGGAAATATTTTGATGAAAAAATTTACAGCGATTCTATACAAATGTATGGAATTTTTACTTATCGAGTTTATTTCTTCATAATTATTCGATCATGAGTCAAATTGTCCACTTTTTCCGAACCTTGTGTTATAAAGGTTCTGGGATGTGCGGTAAATACTAGTTTCTGGTGTAGAAATTATAAACAGCTGTTTTAGTAAAAAGTGGTATAGAACTTGCTTATTACAGATGTAGAAAACCTATATTAAAAAATACAGGTATTCAGTTAATATGAGTAAAAATATCACAAATGATATTCATAAGCCCGTCTACACTATCGGAGTCGCTGCGGAATTGTTGAACGTATCGGTCCCGACGCTCAGAAAGTATGAGGATGACAATCTGATTCTGCCTTACCGCACGGAATCTAATCATCGGCGTTATTCGCCCAAGGATATCGAAATTCTGCAATGCATTCGAAAAATGATTGATGAATATGGTGTGAGTATTAGCGGTATTGGACGTTTGTTAGCACTCATTCCGTGTTGGGATATCAAACATTGCAGCCAGTCAGCACGGGAAAATTGTGATGCCTACTATAATGAAGATATTCCATGTTGGTCTGCGAAAACCAAACAGGGCACTTGTCAGGAGGAAGATTGCCGCCTCTGCGCCGTGTATGATTCAGCAAGTAATATCTCTCACTTAAAAGAATTAATTAAGGGAACGCATGAATGAGTGAAAGGAGCATCAATCTCTAATGAGAAGTAAACTGCAAATGAAACTGTTCTTGTCGCTGTTCGTACTGCTTGTTACTGGTTTGGTAATGCAGTATTGCAGCAGAGACATCGATCAGGTTGTGGACCACGAAACTGATTCCGCATGTGTCTCGTGTCACTCTGATCAGGAAGCACTCTTAGCCTTAGCTGTCCCGGAGGAGACGAACGGTGAATCCTCCGGCGAGGGGTGAGGCGGTTCGGTGCCGCAGTTAGCGGCTTGGGAAAAAGTATTTATGAGTCCGGACCAATTACCGGTATTTCAGCAATCAGCGCATGGTGAACTCTCTTGCGACGGTTGTCACAAAGGCAACACAGAACTTCGGGGAGAGAATTCCCAGGAGAATATGGATTTTGCTCACACTGGCTTGATTGCCGAACCATCCTCTAAGGAACACGTGGATGAAACCTGCCGGTACTGTCATCCAAATATTTCAGCAAATGGTATGAATAGTATGCACTCCAATCTCTGGGGAGAGAAAAATTTTCTTGCCCAGCGTGCTGGCGTCAGAAATATCAATGCGCTGCCGCCATCTGTGGAAGAAGGGTATAACAGGGACTGTTTTAAGTGTCACACCACTTGTGGCGACTGTCATGTCACCCGTCCCAATGCTGTGAAAAGTGGTTTCCTGAACAGCCACCTGTTTCAGAAACCGGATCGGGACTTGAATTGTATCGCATGTCACGGAAGTCGCGTTGGCGAAGAGTTCAAAGGCGAGCGCGATGCTAAGCGAGATGTGCATTACATCCCTGGGGCAATGAATTGCACCGATTGCCACAATGAAGTCGAAATGCACGGCAATGGGACTGAATACCCGCATCGATTCGCTGTGGATATGCTGCCGCAGTGTGAAGATTGTCATCAGGAGGCTGACACAGCAAATACGTATCACCAGACACACTGGGGCGATTTAAGTTGCACAGTGTGCCACTCACAGGAATACAAAAATTGTAATTCCTGCCACGCGGGCGAAGGGATAGCAGAACCGTCGTATATCGATTTCAAAATTGGTCTGAATCCGCTGCCCGAAGAACGATCATATCAGTTTGTGACCGTCAGGCATATCCCAATCGCCAAAGATACATACAAAAACTGGGGCCTGGCAGAACTGGCTAACTATACTTCGTTGCCTACGTGGAAGTACGCGGTGCCACACAATATTCAGCGATGGACGATCAGAACTGAAGTAGACAGCACTGCTGCGTGCTTCAGTAATTGCCATATTGAGGGCACACAAAACCGTGAATTTTACTTACTCCAGGATAGTCTGGAAGCCCATTTCCCGGAAGATCAGTATCCCGGAGAAATCGAGGCAAACAGTGGCGTTGTCGTTGATAACGCCTTACCACCAGAATGGCTTCAATAAGAAAAGAGATAACCTAACCTAAGCAGGAGGAACTAGTATGAAACGCTTTTTACACCTTTGGATCGGTTTGGTTGCGCTTGCGCTGATGATCAGTTGTAGCGACAACGGTACCGAACCCTCCACACCAGTGAATGAACAGCTGGCAAATCATATTGATGAAGTGTTAGCTGACTGGGGACCAACCTATTCAGCTACCACATTATATGAGGAGATCAAAGACGGGAATGCCCCGAAAGTCCTGTCTGTCCGTGCGACTGATGCCTACAACACAGCCCACATCAAGGGAGCAGTGAACATCCCGTGGAAAGAAGTCACTGATCAGTCCAAGTTGGACGCAGCTGGATTGTCCAAAGATCAGACGGTTGTTGACTACTGCTATACCGGACATACCGGACAAATTGCAGCAACCGTTTTAAAGATGATGGGATACGATGCCGTCAATTTAAAATTCGGTATTATGAGTTGGGTTTCCGATGCTGCTAACGGCGGTTGTGATGGTGGTGTGGCTCCTTTTGATTATGCGGCTGATCCCCCAAATAGTGGTGACAATGGGATCGATATGACAGCTCATAACTTGCCAGCCAGTGGCACCTATGAATTACCATCATTAAATATCAGTTCTGGCGATGCTACTGAAATGATGCGCGAAGCCGTGAATTTGTGGATATCGACTGATACGCCAATAATTTCTGCAGATGCGCTCTTTACTAATCTCAATGATGGAAACACTGCAAACGATCCGGTTATTATCTCAGTGCGGGCTTCTTCAGCATATGAAGCGGGTCATATCACCGGTGCATACAATATCCCGTGGCGTGATATTGCGAAAATCGACAACCTGACTCGTTTGGATCCAACCAAAGAATACGTGGTGTATTGCTACACTGGGCATACCGGCCAGGTCGCAGCAACTGTGTTGAAAACATTAGGTTATGATGTTTCGAACCTGAAATACGGTATGATGGGTTGGACTCAGAACGAAAACTATTTAGGTGGTGTCACACCTTTTAGTGCTGACGATGTCATTAATGACCTGAGTGTTGTTGAACCGTAAAACCCCCTTCAACGCAAGTGGGTCAATGGCCGGGAAAAACAGGGAGAGAGTAAACAACCTCTGTTCCTGTTTTTTTCCCGCCTGAGGACAAAAATTTACCAGAGATATTTAGGTCGCCTCTGGTGTGACAAAATCATCCTCCCGCCGCGTCACAGTATACGACAATTGATAGGTAGAGGCGGAGCAAAGATCGATGCCTGCTTTGCTCCGCCTTTTTTATTATTATTTCCATGGTGAAAATTACGGTTTTGCATTATATGATGAATCTAATTTATCAACCCATTTCAAAATAAGGGAGGAAACGTATGAAATCGAAAACAGAATATCTGACCTTCAACATTCCAGCAAGAATGGATTTTAAAAACATCACCTCAGATGTACGCCAGGTTGTCCGGGAATCAGGAGTACAAGAAGGTTTATGCCTTGTGAATGCGATGCACATTACCGCTAGTGTCTTTATTAATGATGATGAGCCAGGGTTGCACCAGGATTATAAAGAATGGCTGGAGTGGTTAGCGCCGTTCGATCCCAGTCCGGAGAAATATAATCACAACCGCACGGGCGAGGATAACGGCGATGCACATCACAAGCGGCAGGTAATGGGCAGAGAAGTGGTCGTCGCCATCACCGATGGGGAATTGGATTTTGGTCCCTGGGAGCAGATTTTTTATGGAGAATTTGATGGCCGGCGATCCAAACGAGTGCTGGTTAAAGTGATTGGGGAATAACAAATATAATTCCCCGTCATTGATCGCTTATAGCGTCGATGACGCTCTTGTTTTCAGCCACATAATCGCCTGCAATCCGGAAAGGGATCACTGCTGAAGTTAATGGCGCCACAGGCCGCTCAAATCGTCTGTGGCGCTCACTTACAAATACCTCACATTGCAGTTTTCGACAACACTCCTTATTATCGAATATCTCTGCACTCGTTTGGCAATTGATATTCAAGAAAACAGAGGATTGAACCAATGGCACTACAACCTAAAAGAGCACACGGAGTAACTCCAGGTTTACGGAGAGATTATGCCGATAGGACAGCAAACCACCAGGCTGCTTTTGTACTGCCGTATTTGAACCCAGGAATGAATCTGCTTGATGTCGGCTATGGTCCCGGAACTATTACGATAGGTCTAGCCAAAACCGTTGCGCCAGGGAACGTCATTGGAATCGACCATGACTCGCACAATATTGAAGAGGCTAAAATGTTGGCAAGCGATGAAAATGTCACCAATGTAAAATTCATGTCCGGTGACGCACTGAATTTACCATTTGAAAAAGAAATGTTCGATGCTGTTTTTGAAAATAATATGTTCGTTCACCTTGCAGAACGTGCTTCACAGGCAACCACAGAAATTTATCGCGTCCTCAAACCAGGTGGTTTTTTCGCTGCCAGAGATGCCAATGCCGATGCAGTGGTATGGAGCCATCAGACAGAGTTGATGAAACAGTTTGACCGGTTTTTCCATAGATGGCATAAAAGTAGGGGCAGTGATATTTCTCTGGGCAAAAAACTCCCTGCAATTATACGGGAATCTGGTTTCACCAACACCATCAAAAGTCTTTCCGCTGATACGAAAGGCGAACCTGAAGCAACCCGCTCACACGCGGAAATAATGGTTGCTCTCCTCGATGGACCGCTGGGACAAATGATTCTTGATAAAACATGGGCGGATGAAGCAACAATCACCGAGATGAAAGATGATATCCGTCACTGGGGAGAACATCCGGATGCCTTTTTTGCCAATGTTCATGTGGAAGTTATCGGATGGAAACACTAAGATTAAAGTGCTGAAAAGATTAAAGATGAAAAAAGACGGAAACGAGGTATAAGGGAATAAGGGAATAAGGGTATAAGGGTATAAGGGTGTAAGGGTATAAGGGTATAAGGTTTTAGGTGTTTGTATGGAATTTGTGATGCAGAAGAGCGGGATTAAATTGTCCGCTCGTTACCGAACTCCAACACGACAACACGTCAACACGACAACACGTCAATATTCCAACACTTCAACACCACTGCACTGAGTAGATCTCAAAATTTTCCGATAATCTTTGCCGCGATGATAATTCCGACTAAGGCGATGGGATAGACTGTCGCGTAACCAACCTGTGGGGCATTTGATTCCGTCATCGAATCGACTGCTGCCAGTCCGGGGGTGCTGGTCATACTTCCGGTTAAAACTCCGAGCATGGTGATAAAATTCATCCGGTAGACTAACATTGCCACTAAGGTGCCGACGATCATTGGGATTATAGTAATCACTCCACCAATCAGGAAGAGTTTCGGTCCGTATTCCGTAAAAGTGCTCACCAGATGTGATCCCGCGGATGAACCGACTGCTGCGAGAAAAAATAATAAACCCAGCTGACGCAAAAGGGAATTGGCTGATCCGGACATTGACCAGATAATCGGGCCCGTTTTTCCGATGCGACTCATAATAAGCGCGACAGCCAAAATGCCACCAGTCATTCCGAGACTAAAGCTGGTGCCACCGAACAGAGGAATTCGGACTTTTCCAAGCAAAACCCCAAGCACAACGCCAAGCGCGATTGGAAGGAAATCTGTTTCAGATAATCGTTTGTCTTCATTGCCCAGATAGCTGCTGACCCTGGACATATCCCCCTTTGCGGAGATGACCATAAGTCGGTCGCCAAATCTGATTTTTCGATGAGGTTGTGGCGTAATTTCCACACCGCTTCTGCGAATACGGGTGACTGTCGCGTTATATCGTTCCAAAAGATTTAATTGGCCAAGGGATTTATTCACCACGTTTTTATTCGTGACTAAAATCCATTGGAAATCATAATCGTGGGCCAGCGGAATTTCCTGGTCAGTACTCTTGCCGACTAACAGCTTGATTCTGTCCAGCGCTTCGTCAGTACCAACGGCACGAATAAAGTCTCCCGGTTCTAACACGGTGTCTGGTGTGGGGCTAAACGCAACATCATCGTGCATAACACGGGAAACGGTTGCGTCGGTCATTTGGGTGACTTTTAACTCCCGCAGTGATTTCCCGGTGATGTTCTGGTTTTCTACGATAAAATTTTGAGCCTGTAATTCCGGATAATCTGCCTCTTCAGCTGCTTGATATTCCGCCCGGGATTGTTCCAGATCCACCCGGAAAAGTTTCGGAAGAAATCGGGCAAATAGTATAACGCCAATAACCCCAAACGGATACGCGATACCATATCCTATGGAAGCTAACGGCGATTGAGAACCTTCGATGGCAGCGGCCAATCCCGGTGTACTGGTGAGAGCACCGGTTAACAGCCCCACGGCTAAACCAAAATCAATATGGAATAACACCGCCAGTCCGATGGTGATGAGTGAGGCGCTGAGAATGAGCAGCACACTGGTGACTATGAGTTGTCGCCCCTGACGCTTGAATGCTTCGAAAAACCCCGGACCAGATTGCATTCCGATGGTAAAAATGAAGAGCACCAGGCCAATTTTTTGGAACTCGTCAGGAATAACGACGCCGAAATGTCCGAAGACTAACGCAACAAAAAGGACTGCGGCGTTATCCAGGGAAATTCCCCGAACTTTCGCGTGGCCAACAATGATTCCAAGGGCGATGAGTAAAAAAAGTGCGAAATATGGTTGGGTAAGAAGCGAAGACATTGTGGTTATGCAAATACTCTCAAGTCAGTTCGAATTCTGACCATTATAATCTCAGTCAGCATACTGTCATTACGCTTTCCATTTCAGCGTCAAAGTTAATACAATTGATACTCTATCGAGAAGTGAAAAGATAAAAAAATAAAATGAAACCGCGAATCAACGCAAATCAACGCAAATAAAGAGATTTTTGTATCCTTGGTCTGCAGAAATCACACTTCCTGAATTTTTTCTGAATATTTTAATTCCTCGAAATATTGGAATATAAAATTCAACTTGTGATAGATTAACCCGTGCTCAGAGCAGTTAAATTATTGCAGGTTTTTTCATTCGCGTTAATTAGCGGTTCAAAGTATTCGGGTTAAAATACTCACCTGCACAATTCTGTTAAATCTCTTATATTAGTTACATTCTGGTCACATGTTTCACATTGTCAACAGGAGATCAAAATGGGTTATCAGCCGATAGAGAATTATGGCTTGATTGGTGATATGCACTCCGCCGCATTGGTCGGTAAAAACGGATCGATCGATTGGTTCTGTTTCCCGCATTTTGATTCACCAAGCGTATTTGCTGCTATTCTTGACGATAAAAAGGGCGGCCGTTTTCAAATTGCTCCGGTAGAAGATCATATTAATTACAAGCAGTTCTATTGGCCTGACACCAATATTCTGGTGACACACTTTTTGTCGGACAAAGGAGTTGCTGAAATTTCAGATTATATGCCAGTAGAGTCCGGATCTGGAATGGCGACGCTACATCAACTGGTCCGCAGGGTCAAAGTTGTGCGGGGAGAATATAAGTTCAGGGCGTTCTGCCAACCTGCGTTCAACTATGCCAGAGATGATCATGATCTCCGGCTGACAGAAAACGGTGCGTGCTTTGATTCCGATGCATTAAGTTTGGGGCTATCAACTACTCTGGCGCTGGAACGCAAAGGGAATGCCGTCGATGTTGAATTTACACTCACTGAAGGTGAAACCGTTACATTCGTCCTGCAGGATATCGATAAAGGTAAAAATTGTGCCAAACCATTATCTGCGGAAGAATCCCAAAAATTTTTCAAAATGACGGTTGACTATTGGCGTCATTGGATTAGTCAGTGCACCTATCACGGACGCTGGCGTGAAATGGTTCACCGGTCAGCACTCGTGTTAAAATTGCTGACGTATGAGCCCACCGGAGCCATACTTGCAGCTCCAACCTGTAGTTTACCAGAGAGCCTTGGTGGAGAGCGCAACTGGGATTATCGCTATACCTGGATTCGCGATGCCGCGTTCACTTTGTATGGATTAATGCGAATCGGCATCACAGAGGAAGCCGGGCAATTTATGGACTGGCTGGCAAAGCGGTGTAATGAATTGGATGGTGACGGCGCATTGCAGGTAATCTATAGCATTGACGGACAGAAAGACCTTGAAGAGAGCACATTGGATCATCTGGAAGGCTATCGCGGCTCCAAACCAGTGCGGGTTGGCAATGCCGCTTATAAGCAGCTGCAACTCGACATCTATGGTGAACTAATGGATTCTGTGTATTTGTACAATAAATACGGTGTCCCTATTGGTTATGATCTTTGGAATTCGCTGCGATACCTGATTAATTGGGTTTGTGATCATTGGAAAGAGAAAGATGAAGGTGTTTGGGAGACCCGCGCCGGGAAGCAGAATTTCGTATACTCCAAACTCATGTGCTGGGTTGCGTTGGATCGCGGAATACGGTTGGCGGAAAAGCGCTCTTTCCCAGCGGATCACGACCGCTGGCTCAAGGTACGGGATGAGATTTACGAGGAAATTATGGACAGAGGATGGAATGATAAGTTGGAGGCGTTTGTCCAGCATTACGAGAGTGATAATCTCGACGCCGCCAATCTAATTATGCCGCTGGTCTTTTTCCTGTCACCCGCTGATCCCCGCATGTTGAAAACATTGGATTCTGTGTTTAAACCATTGAATGAAGGTGGGTTGGTCTCCAATCACTTGGTGTATCGATATAATTTGCAGGAAACTCCGGACGGCCTGCCCGGTGACGAGGGAACGTTTAATATCTGCACGTTTTGGTTGGTTGAAGCGTTGACCCGCGCCGGACAGAAAGATCCGTCCAAACTTGAGGATGCCCGGTTGATGTTTGAAGAGATGCTGGGGTATGCCAATCATCTGGGATTGTATGCTGAGCAAACGGGACCGGCCGGGGAAGCACTGGGGAATTTTCCACAGGCGTTCACGCATTTATCGCTAATCAGCGCGGCGTATAATTTGGATCGTGCGCTTGGTGAAAACGACTAAGCGGAAAAAACGAGCAACTAATCTTGTAAAAAATTAGACTTTTGGGAGAGGAAATTGACTGAAACAAAAGCAAAGTCTGTCTTAATCACAGGCGCCGGTGGAGGCGTCGGTTCGGCGGTTACTCAGCAACTGCTTAAAACCGGATATAAGGTCGGGCTGTCCTATCGCAGCAGATCGCACAAAAACTATCTGGAATCCCTGGAAGGTTTTAATACTGAGCAGGCGCTCCTGCTTCCATCTGATTTAAATAATCCCAAAGAAGCTGACAGCATCGTGCGAAAAATGAAAGAGCGATTCGGACAAATCGATATGCTCTTTAACGCAGTCGGTGGCTGGCTTGGCGGGAAGAAACTTCACGAGCATATGCTGGATGAACTGCAAAAAATGTTGCTGATCGATATGATACCAACATTTAATATCATGAAGTCAATTCTTCCTGAGATGGAAAAACAACACTCGGGTCGTATCGTAAATTTTATTTCCATGGCGATTTTTGGTGGTGAAAAAAATAATGCGATTTATGCGGCTTCCAAAGCAGCGGTGAACGCGCTCAGTCAGGGTGCGGCACAGGAATACAGCGAGAAGAATATTCAAGTGTTTACCATTGCCCCTTCAACTATAAACACCGAATCTAATCGGCAGGCGATGCCGAACGCAGATCATTCTGCGTGGGTCTCAGTAGACGCCATCGCAGACTTGGCAGTGACGTTGTTGGAAGATGGAAAATATTTAAGCGGCACGACATTCAAGATGACCGGACGTCTGTAACACGAGAAGGAATTATTTTACGTGACGATTAAAACACCATTATTTGACCAATTGAAGTTTTCTGGTAGAATCTTACTGTTTGCCATTTTCGGACTTTTTCTAGGGCTGCAAGGTTGTTCCTCGAGGAATGATTCCCAACAAAAGACCGGGCATATACCTCAAAAGCAGATTTCTCCTGATCAAGTGGTTGTGAGGAAAGCTACCGCAGAACAAATTCTGCAGAAGGTCAATAATTCCGACGCTCAAGTTGTAATGCTCAATGTCTGGGCAACCTGGTGCCAGCCGTGCAAGGAAGAATTCCCGGATCTGATGAAATTGCGTTATTATTATAAAGAACAGGGTTTGGAGTTGATGTTAGTTTCCGGTGATTTTCCTGATCAATTGCCTGCGGTGAAGAAGTTTCTATCAGAACAGGGTGTCACATTCCCAACGTACATAAAAACTGGAAAAGATATGGCGTTCATCAACACACTTAATCCCGATTGGTCCGGTGCATTGCCGGCGACCTGGATTTTCGATAGTATGGGAAATTTGCAGGATTTTTGGCAGGGGAAAGCCAATTTTAGTCGAATGGAAAAAAGCATTTTAAAAGTGTTGAATACAAATTTTACGGGGGGAGAAGTTAATGAATAAATTGAAATTTCTTAGCGTATTAGTCTTGGGGATTTTTCTGATTTCTCCGGGAGTGAAAGCCATAGAAATTGGCGATCAAATTCCTGCACCGAATCAGAAAATGAAAAATGTAGACGGTCGTGAACTCTCTCTCGCAAATATCCGTGGCCAACATGGTACGTTAGTGATCTTCTCGTGCAATTCGTGTCCTTGGGTGAAAGCGTGGCAAAATCGCATTGTTGCCATCGGCAATGAATACCAGAATAAGGGCATTGGCGTCGTAGCAATCAATTCCAATGATCCGAACGTGCAGTCAGAGGACAGTTTCGCGCAGATGCAACAAGTCGCGAAAGCAGAAGGGTATGAGTTTCCCTACGTTGTTGACGTCACTTCGGACGTTGCGCGTGCGTTTGACGCCACCCGCACACCGGAAGCCTTTCTCTTTAATACAGATGGAAAACTCGTCTATCACGGGACGATTGACGATGATGCCCATAATCCGAAGCAAGTAGAGGAGCATTATCTGCGGAATGCATTAGATGCGCTGCTCGCTGGCAAAGAAATTCCGGAGCCTGAAACCAAATCGTTGGGCTGTTCGATTAAGTTTCGGTGATGGGAGTTGATTTGGCGCAGTAAAGAGGTGCTGTTTTGGGGATATTAAAATTCCAACGCGACACAATTCTGATGTTCGATTTATCGGACAGAAGAACCGCCATTGGTTAATCAATTGCCTTATGACTGTTGATGATCTGGCATCCAAATAGCACTTCGGGGATCCCTCGACTGCGCTCGGGATGACAACTTTGAGCCATTTGGAAGAAATCTCACTCACTTTCACGCAACGGGTTACTTTAGGTGTAAAATAAGACCCTTTCAGGGGCGTTAACCCCTGAAAGGGTCAGTTATTAGTCTATTGAGACTAATTCAAGATTGAAGTATTAACAGAACTATTTAATTTTCGTGTATTTATTATACGGTGTTTACAATTCACGTGTATTTGCGTTTATTTGCGGTTTTGTCCTGATTTTATAATTAACTCAATTATTATCTAATCCGAAATCCTGCCCTTTAAATTCTCAGGACTGAATGGACCTTGTTCGGCGATGAGTTTTCGGGCAGTTTCGACTTGCTCCCAAACGTTCCAGAGCAGAACGCCGCGGACACGACCATCTTTGAGATAATAAAACACGCCTTTTTGATTCGGTTCCATCCAGTCCGCGAAAACTTCAAGTTCGGAGGACGTTTTACCGACGGCTTCATATCCCAGATCAAACAGATCGGAATAGAAAAACGGGAGGTAATCGAATTCTCTGGAGCCGCCCGCCATATTTTCACCGGCAGTCATTCCCTGGTTGTTGGCATTGTCTTCGTGCTCAATCCGAATTCGCTCATCCAGCGAGCTGTTGTATGTAAATGCCACGTCACCTGCAGCGTAAATATCCGGATGTGAGGTTTGCAAGTATTCGTTCACGTAAATGCCATTGGAAATTTCAAGTCCAGCCTGTTCTGCGAGTTCAGTGTTCGGTTGAATTCCGAGTCCGGCGACTACACCTTCGGCTTTGATAGTAGAGCCATCCTTCAAATGTACGGAGTAAAGATTGCCCTGTCTGGTGATAGAATCTACCAGGGTTCCGGGCCGCACATCGACATCGTGTTCCCGATAATAACCGTTGAGAAAACTGGAGTGATCTGCGGGAAAATTTCGCCCGCCAATACCGTCCTCAGGAAACACCATGGTGACTTTCTTATGATGCTTCGCCAGCGCCGCCGCAATCTCGGAACCGATGAATCCGCCGCCGATGACGACGAACTGTTGTTTGGAATCCACCAACTTGCGCAAGTCCTGATAATCCTGATATGTGCGGTAGTAGATCACCCCTTCCGGAGAATTCGGAATCGTGTGAGGCGTGCCGCCGGTTGCGAGCAGTAATTTTTCAAAGTGATAGGTTTCGCCGTCATCATCTGTGACCGTGTGGTTATCAGGATCAATCGTAACAATCTGTTTTCCAAGGATGGGATTCACAGAGAGATCTTCGGTGTGGCGCCAGATATTTTTCTCCTGCATCCCGGTCCAGAGATCTTTGGAAAGCGGCGGACGATTGTATGGTGGATGCTGCTCATTGCTGATCAATCCGATGCTGCCTTTGTTATCCCGCTGACGAATACCGCGAACGGCTGCATCACCGGTCATTCCACCGCCGATGATCACATATGTATATGATTCCATATTTTTCCTCGCTTTGCTAACGATTGGTTTACTCAAATTCAAATTAAATTAGAGAATGGACCTGAAAACCACAACATCTTGCGGCGATGGCAAAGGTTTTGCATAATTATTTTGTATAACACAACTTAGAAGGGGAGAATTATGAGCCATTCAATACGTCATAATATTGATCAGTTCTTGTCACAGAAGCGGTTCGCGATGATCGGCGTCTCCCGCGAGCCAAAACATTTTTCCCGTTCACTCTATAACGAATTTCTCAAAAATGGCTACGATGTAGTTCCGGTCAATGTGAATGCCGAATCGATTGCCGGGAAACAGAGTTTTGCTCACATTGGCGATATTACTCCGCCGGTTTCATCTGCATTAATTGTGACACCTGACGAGCAACGTGAACAAGCCACTTTTCAATGTCAGGCTGCCGGAGTAAAAATGCTTTGGTTTTACGGCATCTCGGGAATGAAAGATACAAACGATTCGGTTCTTGAATTCTGCGACGAAAATAATATTGATGTTATTCCGGGATATTGTCCGTTTATGTTTTTGCCGGAGACCGCATTTTTCCATCGTTTCCATGGATTTTTGTTCAAGATGGTGGGGAAGTATCCGACGTAAGGATGAAGGAGAACGGAGAAGGGAGAAGGGAAAAGTTGTAGATTGTAAGTTGTTCGTAGTTTGTTGTGAAATTTTCGTACTTTAAATTCCACTCGATATCAATTCATCTTGAACGAAGTCTGCGGTTTTTGCCGGAGATGAAGTCGCCTCACCAGAGACCCTTACGGGAAAAGTTCTGATAAAATACACGTAAAATTTTATGGGAATAACGATCAGCGAACGTATTATCTCGCTGCTGATCTTCTCCGGATGTTTGTGGAGGTTTTGTATTCTGGAGTGCATCAACCGTGTTGATGCATTGCGCTAACGCGGTTAGCGCACTCCACATAAAACCTCTGTTTAAATTGTGCTAATTCGTGTTCCGCCACGGCGGATCGTGGATTGTAAAGTTGGCTTCTAATTTATCTCTGAACTTTCTGGCTCAATCACAAACCTTTGCCAAACTCTCTTAGTGCGAAAATCCTGACTCAACCGCCACCGACCTCTTAAGAGGCTCAATGTCGTAAGTAGTTTTACCACAACACCACAACACCACAACACGCCAACACTTCAACACAGCAACCCGCCAATACGAAAACATCCTAATACGCGAACACTCACACACTCGAACACCCAAGCACTCCAACACTGGAGTTCTTGCTGATCATTGGGATTCTGCGTAGATTTCAGAAATGATTTTTCCTCTTTTCATTCAGATTTACTGAAATGTGGTAATCCACTCGTTTAATGCCAAAATCGAGGAGCACCATGACGAACCCGATCAAACGTCTCCGAGTCAGAATTTTTCCACTTTTTATTCTATGCGCACTCTCTTTATCACTCGTATTTCAGGATTGTCGCAGCAAGAAGGTCGAAGAAGGTCAACCGGTAGAATATTCCGAGGATATCGCCAAACTTGTGAGTCGCGCACCGGGCGGAGTGGTGTCGCCGGATGATCCGTTGTTGGTGCAGTTCACGGAGCCAGTCGCGAGCCAGGGACAAGTTGGAACCACCCTCCAAAAATCAGTTTTCCAATTTGAGCCAGAAATTAGTGGTATCGCACAATGGAAAGACCGGAAAACGCTGGAGTTCCAGCCGAACAAATCGCTTCCGTTGCGTCAACATTACAAGGGCACGCTCGATCTCTCCCAACTATTGCCTTCGCGAAAATCGATCAAGCCGTTGCACTTTCAGTTTGAGGTTGCGGGCCGGGAACTGAACAACGTGACCGCGGATTTCCAACTCGTAAAACGAGATGATCCCACCAAACTTCGATATAAGGGGAAAACCACTTTCACCGTTCCAGTCGATATAGAGAAGGTGAAGAAGGCGACCAGCCTACAAGTACAAGGAAACAATGTTGAATTGAATTGGGAATCAAGTGGTAACGGAAAATCCTTCCAGTTCGAAAGTCCGGTGTTGATCCGGGACTCGGAAGTCAAAAACCTCACTCTTTCAATCGAGCACACACCGGTTGAGATATCCAAAGATTATAAAAAGCAGGCAGTTCTCCCAGCGATGGAAACCCTCGGCGTTTCTGAGATCACACGAATGGAATCCGGAGACGTACCGCGGATCAAAGTGAAGTTTTCCGATGAACTCGACCAAACGCAATCTATCGCTGGACTGATCACCGTGGACGGAAAGACGCAAACCAGCTTAAACATCTCTGGGAAGAGTATTCTTGTGGAGGCCGGTTTTGAATTTGGCAAAAAGTATATGATCCACGTGCATCCCGGAATCCGGAGTCGCTGGGGAACGACGCTTGAAAAAGAGCACACGAAAGAGGTGGATTTCGATGATCTGAAACCCGAGATCCGGTTTGCCAATGACGGCGCTTTTTTACCGACATCCAACGAACAGGAAATCCGGTTTATGACGCTGAATCTTAGGCGGGTGCATCTTGAAATCATCAAGGTTTTTGAGTCGAATTTGGGGCAATTCCTGCAGGAGCAGAATCTGGATGGCAGCCGTGGGCGCAGCCAGCAATTTCGCTTTGAGAATCGAGTGGGCGTTTCTGTGGCGGACACCGAACTGGTGATCGGCGCACAGAAGAACCAGTGGTTGCAAAATTCTCTGGATTTGCAAAATATTCTCAAACAGGAGCCGAAGGGTTTGTTCCTGCTGAGTTTGCGTTTCGAACGCAAGGATATGATTTACGGGGATATTGGCGAGGAGGATGAAGACAATTCCCGCACCCGATATTACGGTTCTGACTATTATAACGATCCGTATTCGCCGGGTTATGTGTACCGGCACGGTCGCGCGTACAAGCCGGTTATCCTGAGTGACATCGGACTAACGCATCTTACCGGCGCTGGCACTCATATCGTGTATGCCACAGATATCGTGGGCGCTGAGCCGATGGCTGATGTGAAAATATCGCTGTGGACATTTCAGAATCAGGTCATTGCCACTGGAAAAACCGATGACAACGGCAAAGCGGAATTTCGAAATATTGCTGAAAAAGTATTTTACATCGAGGGCGAAAAAGGCGAGCAGCGCAGTGTGGTAAAATCCAACTCGATGGGCTGGAATCTCTCCACGTTTGATACCGGCGGTGCGGAATCGACGGCATCCGGTTTGCGGGCGTTTCTTTACACCGAGCGCGGCGTGTACCGACCGGGCGATGAAATTAATCTGTCCGCCATTATCAGGAATGAAGACGGCACATTTCCTGATCATCATCCGGTGACACTCAAACTGTATAATCCCAAGAATCAGAAGGTGCTCGAGGAAACCAATCGAGACGGCACCGACGGGTTTTATCATTTCAACATCCAGACCAAAGAAGAAGATCTGACCGGAGATTGGCGTGCTGTGCTTAAAGCCGGTGGCAGTACTTTTGAACATACGCTCAAAGTCGAAACGGTCGCGCCGTATCGTCTGAAGGTCGAGCTGGAACCATCGAAAAAACGACTGGACTGGACGGACGATAAATTGCATCTGAGTCTTCACTCGGAATATCTGTTTGGCGCTCCGGCTTCTGAACTTCGAACTGAGGTGGAAATCACTCTGCGAAATAAGACGAAATCCGTTCCGAAATATTCGGGATTTACCTTTGAGAATCAGGCGGTGAAATATCAGTCCGGCACCAATAAAATCTTTACCGGAAAACTAGACGACAATGGTAACGCTTCCATCGACTGGGATTTGCCTCCAATGAAGAACGCGCCGTCAGAGTTGGATGCGCTGGTGAATGCCAAAGTCTATGAAAAAGGCGGGCGTCCCAACCAGAACTGGATGCATATTCCGGTAGAGCCGTATCAATATTATGTTGGCATTCAGCCGCCGAAAACGAGATGGGGATACGTCCGCCTGAATGAAGTAACGCCGCTCTCCGTAGTGTTGGTCGATACTGCTGGCAAGGAAATCCCTGGCGAACAGATGCACTACCGGATCTATCAGAATAATCGATACTGGTGGTGGGAATACGATTCCCGCGAGGATTTCCATCTGCGCTTTAAAAGCGATTCCCAGACACAACTGGTTGACGAGGGAACGCTGATCAGTCAGGAATTGCCGACCACACTGGGGTTTAAACCCGAAAATCGCGGTCAGTACCTGATCGAAGTTCAGTACGGCAAGGAAGGACATACCGCGTCAATCTTTGCGAGCGCCTATCCCTGGGGAACAGTTCCGCCCGGTGGAGATAATGCCGGAACGTTGACACTTTCGACTGACCGCGAAATATATCATCCTGGCGAAGAAGCCACTTTGACTTTCCCGGTGCCGTTGAAAGGACGCGTTTTGCTATCTCTAGAAAGCGGAGAGAAGATCTTAAGCACCAAATGGTACGTACCTGACGGACAGCAGAATGAAATGCAGGTGTCGGTACCGATTACCGATGATATGGCGCCGACTACTTACGCTTCAGTCTCGGTGATTCAGCCACACGCACAGACCGTCAATGATCGTCCAATCAGGATGTACGGTGTCGTACCACTGAACGTGGAAAATCGGGAAACGCGCCAGCCAATCGAGGTTCAGGCGCCGGACGAATTGCAGTCCAACGAGCCGTTCACGGTAAAAGTGAACACTATGGACGGCAAACCGACTCAATTTACCGTTGCGGTTGTTGATGAAGGATTATTGGCTCTGACACAATTCCGCACTCCTGATCCGTGGCAGGAATTTTTCAAGAAGCTCCGATTGGGCGTGGATATTTCGGATCTGTTTTCGGACGTCATCGGCGCAAACAAAGGCGATGTCTTCCGTACATTTTCCATTGGTGGTGGAATGGCGGAAAAATATCGGCAATCTCAATTGGCTCCGGCCAAACAAAAACGCTTCAAGCCGGTATCGATGTTCAAAGGTCCGCTGATGACTGATGAAAACGGCGAGGCGGAAGTCCGGTTCACTATGCCGGATTATATCGGTGCGGTGCGGGTGATGGTGGTGAATGCCAGTCAAAACAGGTACGGGCACGCAGAGAAAACCATCCCGGTGAAAACCGACCTTATGGTCGAGCCGAGTCTTCCGCGGGTACTTGGGCCGGACAATAAATTTGTTGTTCCGGTGACGGTATTTGCAATGCAGGATGATATCAACGATGTGCAGGTGAAAATCGAAACAAATGATCTGATTGAAGTCGTGGGAGATTCCATCAAGTCGATACAATTTTCCAACACCGGGCAGCAGGATGTTCAATTCAACCTGCACGTAAAAGAGGCAATGGGCGGTGCAAAAATTACTGTGCGAGCGACATCGGGAAATTATTCCGCAGAGAAGACCACGAATATTGCAGTCCGGCCTGCTTCACCACGGATTTATGCTACAACTACCAGCGAATTGAAATCCGGAGAGCGAACTACGATCAAAATTCCGGATCAAGGCGTAACCGGCTCGAATCACGCCTCAATCACGATAAATCGCGGGCCGAAAATTGAGTTGGGACGTCGCGTCAACTGGCTGATTCATTATCCGTACGGTTGTATTGAACAGACGGTTTCCTCGGTGTTTCCGCAACTCTACCTGAAAAAATTCCTGACCGGAATCATCGGCGCTGCAGCCGCTGAAAAAGATATTGACAAATATATTAACGCCGGTATCACCCGACTGTACAAATTTCAGTTGGTTTCCGGTGCGTTCTCGTATTGGCCGGGTGGACACGAGCCATCCGCCTACGCTTCAGTCTACGGCGGGCATTTTCTGGTCGAGGCAAAACATCGTGGCTATCACGTCCCGGATGATCTTTATAACAATTGGCTCCAATATATGGAATCACAGGCGCTGGTGACCAGAGATAATCTGATGATTCGCGTCTATCGTGTGTATCTGCTGGCGCTGGCTGACGACGCGCAAATGGGAGCGATGAATCTGTTACGCGAGAACAATTTCAAGGATATGAGCAATCCTGAAAAATGGATGCTTGCGGCAGCCTATCAACTGGCAGGCGCCAAGCGATACGCGGATTCCATCCTGGAAAATGCCGGCTTGGCAGTGCCGGAATATTCTTATTATGGAGTAACCTACGGTTCGAGTTTGCGCGACAAAGCGATCATCCTGGATGCGGCGGTGCAATTGGGTCGATTCGATGTCGCCGACCAATTGGCTGAGGAGATCGGATCTGAGCTGTCAAACAACCGTTGGTATTCAACCCAAACAGTTGGATACAGTCTGCTGGCAGAGGGAAAATATCTGAATTATCTCGAAGGTCGTGGCAGCAAACAGGTGAAACTAGAAGGCACTGTTACACTTTCCAATGGTGAGATGCAGAAATTTGACACCGAAGATCTGATGTATACGATGCAGATCGATCAGGATTTTGGGAAGGAAATCGAAGTCTATTTGGATCCAAAGTCAAATTTGAGGCAAGCACTGGTTACACTCGATTGGAATGGAATCCCGGCGCATCCGAATCTCCCGGACATATCGAAAAATCTCATCCTGCAAGTCGAATGGTATGACGAAGATGGCACGGAAATAGACATCTCCAAACTCAAGCAGGGCACTACATTTTGGGGACATTTCTACGTCGAGCGGAAAAATAGTAATCGAATGCTCGATGAACTTGCACTGGTGCAAGTCCTCCCTGCGGGATGGGAGATTGAGAACACTAGACTGACGAAAGAGGATGAGCCAAACTGGATGCGATACTGGAATCTCAATGCCGACGATTACACCGATATCCGAGACGACCGGATCATGTGGTTCTTTGATATAAAATCACAATGGTATTATCAGCGGCAGCAAAATAACAAGCGGAATGGACCCGACTTCGTGGTGAAATTAAATGCCGTGACTGTCGGTGAATTCACCTTGCCACCGACCATCGTGGAAGCGATGTATGATGACAATTATAAAGCCAGAAAAGCTGGACGAACTGTTCAGGTTGTGCCGCGATGATAAAGTACAAGGATTTCTTTTGTATATAACTCATGACCTCACCCTCGGTCCCTCTCCTTTTGAAGGAGAGGGAAGTCCGAAATTTCTGGGCGCAAGAAGAAGTAGAAAGCCCCTCTCCTTACCAAGGAGAGGGGTTTGGGGTGAGGTTTTTTATACCGAAAAAATCTCGATGAACATGATCATAATCGAGAGAATGGATAATTTTTCTCCAATTACCGAGGAGTAGCAAATCACTCTTCGACAAGCTCAGAGTGACTTTATATGGTATATAGTGTCATCCTGAGACTGTCGAAGGATGAACGCCAAGAAACACAATAGCAGGTTAACCTTCGTCTCAGAAGGAAGATTGGCAATTTTAAAATTATTGGAGTTGGAATAAACGAGATATAAATGCACTTCAAAAAGCACATCCGCTGGAAATGGGTTGTTGCTATCTTTTTGATAGCGACGACGATCTACATCATTATTCCACCAGAGAAGCCACTGTTCAGCCCGGATTACAGTACTGTGGTTCGGGATGAGCACGGCAAGATTCTCCGCGCATTTTTAAACTCTGAAGAGCAATGGTGTTTTCCTCCGAATTCCAATGATCCAATTCCTGGCAAGTTGAAAACGGCGGTTTTGATTTCAGAAGATGAACATTTTTACCAGCATCCCGGCGTGAATCCGTTCGCTGTTGTGCGGGCGCTCTACCAAAATTTAACCGCAGGTGAAGTGGTTAGCGGGGCGAGTACGATCACGATGCAGGTCGCTCGACTATCCAATCCGAAGAGCCGAACCTACGTCCATAAATTTCAAGAGATACTGCAAGCGCTGAAGATCGAATTGTATTATTCCAAGGATGCGATTCTCAGGATGTACCTGACACACGCACCGTACGGCGGAAATATCATCGGATACAAAGCGGCTTCGCTGTCGTATTTCGGAAAACCTCCAGACGAACTCACGTGGGGACAAGCAGCAATATTAGCAGTATTGCCGAATGCGCCGGGTTTAGTCTCGCCACAATCTGATCCACAGAAATTGCGGGTTAAGCAAAAACAGCTGCTGACCAAGTTACTCTCTAAGAAACTCATTGGCAGAGAAACGTATGATTTAGCATTGCTAGAACCGATTCCCAGAGAAGTTATGTCCTTTCCAATGGAAGCGCCTCATCTCGCCAGATCGCTAAATGAAAATCCCAGGTTGCACGGCACCACAATCCGGACAACCATCGACGGACAAACTCAGCGAATGGTCAAGAATCTGGTGCAGAACCACGCGCGCTATTTGCAATCCATGGGGATAGAAAATGCCGTCGCATTGGTTGCGGAAACACGATCCGGAAAGGTGCGAGCATACGTCGGCTCGCAGGATTTTTTCGATGCCGAAACGCAGGGACAGGTCGACGGAGTGCAGGCGCCGAGATCTTCCGGATCGTTGCTAAAACCGTTTTTGTACGCGTTGAGTATGGACAAAGGTTTGATTTTGCCGCAAACGCTGATCAAAGATGTCCCGACGTATTACGGTGCGTTTTCGCCGCATAATGCCGACGAAAGTTACCGGGGCATTGTCCCCGCAAAACAGGCGTTGATCCAATCGTTAAACGTGCCGGCAGTTCGTTTGCTTTACGCGTATGGGATCTATCCGTTTTATACATTTTTGCAGGATGCCGGCGTTTCGACGCTCTTCCGCAAACCGGACGATTACGGTTTGCCGTTGATCATCGGAGGCTCTGAAGTCACGCCGTGGGATATGGCGCGGTTATTCCGGGGACTCGCCAGGGAAGGGAAGTTCGCGCCGTTACAAATCTTGCAAAAGGATTCCACTGAAAAAAAACAAAACGCAAGACGACTCATCAGTCTCGGCGCGAGTTATTTGACATTGAACATCCTGAAGGAATTGCATCGTCCGGGTTCCGAATTCTACTGGCAGCAATATCAAAATCAATGGCCGATTGCGTGGAAAACAGGCACCAGTTATGGGCAGCGTGACGGTTGGGCAGTCGGAGTAAGTCCACAGTGGACGATCGCAATCTGGGTCGGTAATTTTGACGGCAAGGGCAATGCGAATCTTTCCGGAGCTCGCAGTGCCGGGCCATTGCTTTTCGATATTTTTAATGCACTTCCCAAGGGTGCATCTCACGCCTGGTTCGAAAAACCGACCGCAGATTTGGCGCAGGTGGAAATTTGTCAGGAAACTGGCTTTCTGGCTAGCCCAAATTGTCCGAAGACGGAAAAAGTCGACGCACCATTATTCATGGAGACGCTGAAAGTCTGTCCGTATCACCAGCGCATATTCGTGACCAATGACGAGAAATATCAGGTCTGTTCGCTCTGTTGGGAACCGGGTAATTACAAGCAGGTAAGCCGTTTGGTTTATCCGCCGGATGTGGTGCAGTATCTCCGTGAGCAGGGAAGGATTATCGATGAACTTCCGCCGCATAAACCCGACTGCCCGGGACAATCGGAACAGCATCCGCTGGCGATTGTGTATCCCCGGCAAAATGCCAAACTGTGGGTTCCCAGAGATTTCGGTGGCGAGAAAGAGCAGGTGATGTTCCGGGTGGCGCATCGCGATAAAAACCGTAAAATCTACTGGTATCTGGATCAGCATTATCTGGGAGCAACGCAGGATAAGAACAGCAAACCGGTCGATCTCGCCAGTGGATGGCATACGCTGGAAGTGGTGGATGAAATCGGTTATACCGCTCAATCGCGGTTTTATGTGGGAGCGCGACAAAAGAATTAAGTACGTATTTTTATCATTAAGTATTGCCAAACACCGAATAACACGGCACTTTTATACACAGGAACATTGATAAAACACTCTCCGACTAACCTGTGAAAAGGAGGAAATTATGGGCGTCTCACCAGCCGAGCCGTTACAAGTCGCTTTGATTATTGGCGGTATCGCGTTCGTCTGTTTGGTGTTATCTTTTGCCTTTTATTTCCGCCACTGGATGAAAAACAATCCGGGCGTTGTGAAAAATCTAGTCGTTCATTTAAAAAACCAATTTTTCGATTCAGTTGACCGGATTATACAACGGTTGAAGAAATCCGGATTATTGCACGTGAAGCGTGTTGTGTAAGGCACAATGCGTTGTGCGTAATACGTAAAAAAGTTTATCACAGTTAGTATATGAGGACGATTTTCTGGCGTGCGCTAACCATTCAAGCACATTACATCTACGCGGATTGTGCACTCCAAAATAACAAAAATACATAACAACTATTGCCGGTTAATAGCAAACCAACTCTATCCCTCTGACTCCTTCATCAGAAGTCCTTCCGGACCTTTCTCTTGGGAAGAGAAAGAGAGGACGAAATATTGAATATCTGAGAGGAAGTAATATTCAGATTGAATTTGTTTTATTTTTGAGATTTATCCCTGGTTAAAAGTAGGGATAAGGGTGATGATCTTTTCTGGAGTGCGCTAACCGTGTTAGCGCTATGCATCAACGCGGTTGATGCACTCCAAAGATTAGGTATTGGAATTTAATTGTAGAATTTGAAATAACATTCATTGCTCGATTTTCGGGAATTTCTCCTCCGGGAGGAGTCCCTTCCAGGAGACTTCGTCCGGCTTCTGTCGGACTTCGCTCGAAATGACAGGTTTTTCTCGTTTTACCATATACCCCTATACCCTTATACCATTTTATACATTAATCCTGGCTCTTGCCTCGGCTCTTCCTTTAATTTTTTATCTTTCATCTTTCTCCTTTCATCTTTCATCTTGGTTTTCAGGACTTTCCGTTCCTTTCATAGTACAATTTTTATACATTACAATTAGTTAAATCACGCTGAATAAGGTCTTTGAATAATGGCTGCGAAACTCTGTCCTAAAATTATCCTCGAAGGTACACGGCTTACTCTCAAGACTGACATTGCTTTTGCTTTGAACGAACATCCGAGAATTGTTGGTCCGCGAAAATATCGCTATCACTCGCCGTTGATTTCTGCGGAATGGTGCGCCTTCACTAACTTCCCCTGGGGCAGAGGATTGATTAATTTTCTCCCGGAGGAAGAAGACAAAGCCATTGAGACTTATGAAACCTGGATGCGACTCTTTGAACTGCAGCAATATTATTCCTGGATCATCGACCGGTTTCATATTTCAACCAAACAGTTTCAACAACGAGAACACTCCAGAGATTATGATTTCCAGTGGCTGGAAACGCGGTTGAATTCGCTGGGATTTCATATTGTGTTTTGTACGAGATCTGAAGAGTCGTATGAGTCCGCAAAAGAAGAGCGTCTGAAAGTGTCCGGCAATCCATCCCAATACGATGATCTGCAGTTATTCATCGATGAGCAGGAAGAATATCGCAAATTAATTGACCAGTCAATGTTGCCGTCAAAAGAGTTTAACGTCTCTGATAATAACATTGAACAGGTCACCGAAGAAATTGCGGACTGGCTGGAATCAACGGGAGGACTTTGGGCGAAATGATGAAAACAATCGGACTACTTGGCGGAATGAGTTGGGAATCCTCAGCAGTATATTATCGGCTGATTAACGAAGCAGTTCAGGAGCGATTGGGCGGAGTGCATTCTGCAAAGATTGTGTTGTACAGCGTTGACTTTGCTGAAGTAGAGAAGGTACAGCATACCGGCGATTGGGAGGGCGCTACACAATTGATGATTGACGCCGCTCGCCGCATAGAAAAAGGGGGCGCTGATTTTCTGCTCATCTGCACGAACACCATGCACCAGATGTACGATGAAGTAAGAAATGAACTTAACATGCCCGTTATCCATATTGCCAATGCCGCTGGATATGCTATTACCCAAGCCGGAATTTCTACGGTTGGATTACTCGGCACACGATTTACGATGGAAGGCACGTTCTATCAGGATCGACTGAGCGAACGCTATGATATAGATGTAATCATTCCCAATAGAGATGATAGGAATATTGTCCACCGGATTATCTATGACGAATTGGTCATTGGCAAAATCCGCGAAGAGTCGAAACAGAAATATCTTAAAGTCATTCAGCATATCAAGGATAACGGCGCGGAAGGAGTTATTCTGGGATGCACTGAAATTCCGCTGCTCGTCAAACAGAAAGACGTCAATATTCCAGTATTCGATACGACGACCTTACACGCGATGAAAGCGGTTGAGTTGGCATTGGAAGGCGGAGAGTTGTGAAAAAATTTCTCTGGGCGCTTGTTGTTATCTTTGGAATAATTCTAATTTTGGTCGGAAGTCAGGTGCGGTTTGGTATTCCTGTCCCGCAATTGAAAGAGCAATACGCGAATGATGATTCCAAATTTATTCATGTGATGGGAATGAATGTTCACTATCGCGATCAGGGTGATGGACCAGTTGTGGGGCTGGTGCACGGCACTTCTTCCTCGCTGCATACCTGGAACGCATGGACGGATTCACTGAAGCAAAATTTTCGTGTCATCCGTATGGACTTGCCCGGATTTGGATTAACCGGACCGAATCCCTCTGACGATTATTCGATGGCAGGTTATGACCATTTTCTGCACGCATTTCTCGATTCTCTAGGCGTTGGAAAAATCTCTTTGGCAGGGAATTCCCTGGGCGGAAATATCGCCTGGAGTTACGCGCTGGAATATCCTGATCAGGTGGAGAAACTTATCCTGATTGATGCATCGGGATATCCGAGAACTACTGAATTACCGTTTGTATTCCGTCTGGCGAAAATGCCTGTCCTCAATAAAATTATTACACTAATTACGCCAAAGTTTTTGGTGAGAAAGAGTCTTGAGGAAGTGTACTTCGATGACAGCAAGATTACGGATTCTCTCGTGACCAGGTATTTTAAAATGACCCTGAGAAGAGGCAACAGACAGGCATTAGTGCAGAGAATTCAACAGTCGGCGAAGGACTCGGCATTGTATAAACGAATTCCCGAACTCAAAATGCCGGTGCTGATTATGTGGGGGCGCCAGGACCAGTGGCTTCCTCTGGGGGAGGCTTACCGCTTTCAGGATGATATTCCGCGGGCACAATTGATTGTATTTGATAAAGCCGGTCACGTCCCGATGGAAGAAATTCCGGACAGGACAGTCCGGGTTGCAGAACAGTTTTTGAGTAGATGACCGTTAACAGATTTTTCAAGGAGCGAAAACAGTGAAACGTGGTAAACGAATTTTGACCGTAGTTGTGACTTTATTGATGGGATTAACGATATCGAGTTGTGGAAAAAATCATTCACCTGATAACCAATCCACGCGATTATTGTTGCGATGTGATGACATCGGAATGAATCACTCGGTGAATATGGCGGCGCAGAAAGTGATCGACGCCGGCGTTCCGTTTTCCGCTTCGTTGATGACGACTACACCGTGGTTCGAAGAAGCGGTTGGCATTGTGAAGGATCAGAAGAACGTGTCGCTTGGAATTCACCTGACCCTCAACTCCGAATGGCAGGGATATCGCTGGGGACCGATCATTGGCGAAGATGCGTCGAGTCTGGTGGATGAGCACGGATATTTTTTCCCGACGACTCAGCAGTTTCTGGATCATAATCCGAAAAAAGGGGAAATCGAGAAGGAACTGCGCGCGCAAATCGAGCGGGCGCTGAGTTATGGATTGAAAATCGATTATCTGGATTATCATATGGGCACAGCGGTCAGCCGACCGGAATACCGTAAAATTGTCGAGAAACTTGCCAAAGATTACGACCTTGGCATTTCCCAATATTTTGGTGAGGATGCGAGTTACAGTATTTACTCCGCAGCTCCGGAGGTGAAGACCGATAGTCTGGTGGCAAAGTTGGGCGAATTGAACCCCGGCAACATTTATCTGATGGTATTTCATATCGGGATGGATACGCCAGAGATGGAAGCGCTGAAGGATTTCAATCCCAACGGATTGCCGAATGTAGCGAAACATCGCGCTGCGGAGAGAGCCGCAATAACCTCAAGAGACTTTCGACGCGCAGTAAGTCAGAATAATATTCAACTGTGGACGTATAAGCATCTCATCAATGATGTTGGATTAGATCAGATGAAATATCCGGGGAATTTTGGATATTGATGAAAAAAGATGAACCGCAAATTAACGCGAATGCACGGGAATGTCTGAGAATGACATTAATTCAACCCCTTCAGGGTTGAGAAACGTTCGCAATCGTAAACCCCGAGTTGCACTCGGGGTTATTAATGTTAAATCCCTTCGGGATTTTTAAATTAAGTGCCGATGTTTTAGCGATAAAAAGTATCGAGGAGAATACAAGCCCAAAGGGTTTGAATACCAATAGCCGCCGGTGTTAACCGGTAGTAAAGGAAGGATAAAATCATTAAACTCTGCAGGATTGAGTAATAAATTGTGTATTGTAACTCCAATTTGCATTCGACGTATTTAAGATTGAATCCCTTCGGGATTTTTATATTAAGCGCCGATGTTTTAGCGATAAAAAATATCGAGGAGAATACAAGCCCAAAGGGTTTGAACTCCAATAGCCGCCGGTGTTAACCGGTAGTAAAGGAAGGATAAAATCATTAAACTCTGCAGGATTGAGTAATAAATTGTGTATTGTAACTCCAATTTGCATTCGACGTATTTAAGATTAAATCCCTTCGGGATTTTTATATTAAGCGCCGATGTTTTAGCGATAAAAAATATCGAGGAGAATACAAGCCCAAAGGGTTTGAACTCCAATAGCCGCTGGTGTTAACCGGTAGTAAAGGAAGGATAAAAACATTAAACTCTGCAGGATTGAGTAATAAATTGTGTATTGTAACTCCAATTTGCATTCGACGTATTTAAGATTAAATCCCTTCGGGATTTTTATATTAAGCGCCGATGTTTTAGCGATAAAAAGTATCGAGGAGAATACAAGCCCAAAGGGTTTGAACTCCAATAGCCGCTGGTGTTAACCGGTAGTAAATGAAGGATAAAAAAACGTAACCCCGCAGGGGTTGAATTTTACAGGGACAAAAATGAGCACCTACACCCAAATCCTCTACCAGATTGTTTTTGGCACAAAACGCCACGAGTCAACTTTGGTCAAACGCGATCGGGATAAGTTGTTTAAGTACATCATCGGAATTTTGAAGAATAAGAAGTGCCATCCTTATATCATAAATGGAATTGAAAACCATATCCATATCGTGACGCATCTGCACCCTTCAGTTGCGTTGGCATCTCTGGTTAAAGATACCAAACTCGCGAGTTTGGAATTTATTAAAGAGAATTCGCTGTTCCCGCAATTTGATGGTTGGCAAAACGGGTACAGCGCCTTTACTTATACAATAAGTGAGAAAGAACGATTAATACAGTATGTCAAAAACCAGGAAGAGCATCACAAAAAGGTGAGTTGGAAAGAGGAGTTAGTTGCGTTATTAAAAGAGCATAAAATTAAATATGATGAGCATTATCTATTATGATGTTCAACCCCTTTGGGGTTGTAATCTTTTCCTGTTTATACCCCGAGTTGCACTCGGGGCTATTATCCGCCGCGGCGGATTGAATCCCTCCGGGATTCTTATAAAAATGAAAAAATATTGGGATTTCGTATAGAAACCGATGTTGTAGATAAATTAAATTCGATGAGATTCCAAGCCCAGAGGGCTTGAACACCAATAGCCACCGGTGTTTCACCAGAGACCCATTCTGGGGAAACCGGTGGACACAAAGTGCGAATATGAATACAACCCCAACGGGGTTGAATAAACAGTAGCAACGAAAAAAATATGCCACAATATCCCAAAATCCTAACCATCGGTATCGATGGTTTACCGTACACCTTTCTACAATCACTTGCAGAGCAGGGTGTTACGCCGAATTTGAAAACCCTGCTCGATTCTGGTATAAGCAAGTCGATCTTGAGCACAATTCCTGACATATCCTCCACAGCGTGGACGGGGTTTATGACCGGTGTGAATCCTGGTGAGCACGGGATTTACGGGTTTTATGAACCGGGTCAGGATTACAAATTGCGTTTTCCGACCGCCAGAGATATTCAGTCGCCAGCGGTTTGGCAGCAACTCGGGCGACTAAACAAAAAATCTTTGATTATAAATATGCCACAAACCTATCCCGCGTTACCGTTGAACGGCGCACTTATTTCCGGATTTGTGGCGCCTGATTTCGAGAAATCCGTTTATCCTTCAAAATATCTCGAAACATTGAAAAATCTGAACTATCAAATCGATGTCAATGCCTGGCTGGCGCGGACTGATCAGGATCAATTCTTCGAACAGCTGTTTCAGGTGCTTGAACGAAGAATGGCTGGCATTGATTTTCTCTGGGATCAGGAAGTCTGGGATTTTGCAACAATTGTTTTCACGGGCACGGATCGACTCCAGCACTATTTTTGGGATGCTGTTGAAGATCAGTCGCATCAGTATCATCAAAGAGTAATGGAATTTTACCACGAGATCGACAACGCGGTGGGAAAACTTCTTGAAAGCGTTGACAATTCGACCATGGTCATCGTGCTCTCGGATCACGGATTTACGAAAGTGGTTCGGGAAGTTAATCTGAATGTCTGGTTGCAACAAAATGACTACCTAAAATTTCGTCAGTCAGAACCAGAATCTCTGGAAGATATTGATGCTGAAAGTGCCGCATTCTGCGTTGATCCGGGACGAATTTTTATCAATCGTTCTGATCGATTCGCAGGAGGTAAAATCCATCCCGGAAAAGAATTTCTGGAAATTCAGTTTGAACTTAAAGCAAGATTAGAAAGTGAAATAATCATTCGTGATCCGCTGGGAGAAAAAGTGAATCCGGTGGAGAAAGTAGTCTTCCCTGAGGAGATCTATTCCGGGCCTTTGCTAAACCGAGCGCCGGATCTGATCGTGCTGGCAAAACCCGGTTTCGACTTAAAAGGCAACGTTAAAATCGATGAACTTGCACGAAACGATGTCCTCACCGGAATGCACACGCGTGACAATGCCAGTTTGATCGTACACAACAAATCTCCGCACTTTGATTTTGATGTCATTAAATCCATCGAAGAAATCGCTCCACAACTCCTGCGCTGTTATACAAATGACTAGGTCAGATGCGTTGGACGAAACACTGACTTGTAGAGTCCATAAAACTGCACAAACGGGTATTTCGTAAAAGACAATGAATTTGCAAAAGCAGGGAAGAGGCCGTATTTTTATATGGATTTAGAACGAACGTAATTCAACAGATTTTTTAGGAGATACATATGTCAGGTCATTCGAAGTGGAGTACCATCAAGCGCAAGAAGGAGAAGGAAGACCAGAAGCGCGGCAAGATCTTCACCAAACTGATCAAGGAAATCACGGTCTCTGCCCGGATTGGCGGCGGTGATCCGGAAACAAATCCGCGGTTGCGGCAGGCGATTGATGACGCCAATGATGCCAATATGCCTAAGGATAATATTGAAAAAGCGATTCTTCGCGGCACCGGCGAATTACCGGGCGTCACGTATGAAGATATGACCTACGAAGGTTACGGCCCAAACGGGACCGCGCTCTTTATCGAATGCACGACTGACAATAAAAATCGCACAGTCTCGGAAATTCGGCATATTCTGGATAAAAACGGCGGAAGTCTTGGCGAGTCCGGAAGCGTTGCCTGGGTATTCGACCGCAAGGGTGTTGTTTATGTCGATAAAGAAGGTATCACCGAAGATGATCTGATGCTGGCTGCATTGGAACACGGCGCAGAAGACATTGCTGAGGAAGAGGAATTTTTTGAAGTGACTTGTCCGATGGATGAGTTTCACAATCTGAAAACCGGTTTGGAAGAGGAAGGATTTACGGTCCAGGAATCCGAACTGCAGCAAGTTCCGAAAACCACGGTTGATGTGACCGGAGAGGATGCGAAAAAACTATTCCGGCTTCTCGAGGCGTTGGAGGATCACGACGACGTGCAGAACGTCTGGTCCAACGCCGACATCGACGAGGATACGATGGCAGAATTGCAGTCTGCCTGACCGGATGCGAATTCTCGGTATAGATCCAGGATTGCGATGCACCGGCTACGGGCTTATTGATATTAAGGGACAGCAGTCGAAATTAGTTCAATACGGCGCGATTAGGACGAACGCCGACAACTCATTTGCAAGGCGTTTGCAAACAGTGTATGACGATATCTCCGAGGTTATTCAGGAATATTCTCCCGATGAATTTGCGATCGAAGAAGCTTTCTACAGTAAGAATGCGCGAACCGCGCTTCAACTGGGACACGTCCGAGGCGTGGCGATGCTTGCGGCGATGCACGGCGATTTGCCGGTTACCGAATACGCTGCAAGAAAGATAAAAATGTCCATTACAGGACGCGGCAGCGCTTCCAAGGAACAGGTGCAATATATGGTAGTCAATCTGTTACATCTGGAAAAACCACCAACTCCGCTGGATGCTTCCGACGCGCTCGCCTGCGCTTTATGTCACCAACAACAACTTCACCTGAGTATGCTATAATTTATGTATGAATACATCCACGGCACTTTAGCAAGAAAATCACCCAATTTAGCAATCGTCGATGTGAACGGTGTCGGTTTTGCGCTGGAGATTTCACTTTCTACGTATGAATCGCTGCCAGAGATTCACTCCGAATGTCATCTGCTGACATACTTATACGTTCGGGAAGATACCCAAAAACTGTTCGGTTTCGCCACGGAAGGAGAACGCGCGCTCTTCCTGGAATTGACCAGCGTTTCCGGGATTGGTCCGAAGGTTTCCATGGGAATTCTCTCTGCAGGAAACGTTTCTGAAGTGAAATCCCGGATTGTCAACGAAGATGTTGCAGCATTGAAGAAACTGCCTGGTATCGGGCCGAAGACGGCGAAACGGATCATCCTGGAACTGCGAGAATCCCTGGCAACAGAGGAAACGGAAGCTGGCGGAGAAATTACCCGCACCTCGGCAATTCAGAACGAAGCCGTATTAGCTCTGGAATCTCTGGGATACTCACGCAGTCAGGCTGAGAAAGGCGTAAAAGCCGCGACATCTCTGGACGGAGAAATTACTTCAGTTGAACAACTGATCAAAGCAGCACTAAAAACTTTTTAATCGTGGCGGGTAGTTATGCCACAGCCGAAAACTGAGAGGAGCAAGCGTATGCAACAAGCAGATCGTATGAACAGACTCGGAACTGAAACAGCTTTCGCTGTCGGCGCACAGGCAGCCGCCTGGGCTGCCAAGGGCAACAAGGTGTACCCGTTTCACCTCGGCGATATGAATATTATCACGCCGAAAAATATTCGGGATGCCGCCATCAAGGCAATGAACGACGGGAAAACCGGTTATTGTCCCAATGCAGGCATTCCACAACTGCGTGAAACTCTTGCCAGAGAAGTCAGTGCGCAGCGCGGCGTGGAATATCAAATGGAAAATGTCGCGATTCAGCCGGGCGGAAAACCGGTGATCGGAAAATTTCTGAATGTGGTACTGAATCCTGGCGAAGAAGCGCTCTATCCCAATCCGGGTTATCCGATTTATGAATCGATGATTGAGTTTTTGGGCGGTGTGGCAAAACCGTACGCATACCGCGAAACCGAGGATGGATTTGCGCTGGATATGGATCAACTGGAATCGTCGATTACGGACAAAACCACCGTATTGATTTACAATAATTATCAGAACCCGATGGGCGCGGAATCGTCGACCGAAGAGATGGAATATCTTGCCGAACTGGCGGTAAAACACGATCTCTGGGTACTCTCGGATGAAGCGTATTATGAAATCCGGTACAGCGGCGAGAGCGAAAGCATCGTCCGGTTTCCAGGAATGAAAGAGCGCACGGTTATCCTTTATACTTTTGCAAAGAAATTTGCAATGACAGGCTGGCGTCTTGGCGCGGCGGTTGGTCCGGAAGAAATCATTGCCGGGATTGCCAAAATCAATACCAATGACGAATCCTGCACTAATCATTTTAATCAGTACGCTGCAATCGAAGCGTTGACCGGCGATCAAAGCGGACCGAAAAAAATTCTGCAGACTCTGAAAGAGCGACGCAATGCAGCGGTGGATGCGCTGAATGATATTGATGGGATTCGTTGTTACAGACCGGAAACGACATTCTATCTTTTCCCGAATGTTACCGAAGCGATGAAAAACAAAGGCTTCGACAAACTGGCGGACTTTCAGAACGCCGCGCTGGAAAGCACCGGCGTCTCGTTCTGTACCCGGAATCATTTTGGGCGTCCGTTGCCGGGTGAAACCAATAAATATCTCCGGTTTGCGTATTCCGGCATTGATACGGATGAGATTGAAGAAGGACTTGCGAAGTTCAAGAACTGGATCGAATCGTAAAAAACTTAACTGCACCCGAATAATTTATGGATTTTGCAAGTGTCATTTTTACAATTTCACCCGAAACTGGCTTCTCGGGGGATTGCTTGTTTCATCGAGGTGCTATCCTTCGACAAGCTCAGCTCCAGCAGGAGTCTCTGTTGAGAGATGACACCTCAATGAGTCACTCTGAGCCTGTCGAAGAGTACTCATTCCTATATCCAAAATCTTGTTGTCATCTATCTCAAAGGATTGAGCAAAATCCATGAATTATTCGGGTGCACAAAAACGCCTCACGATGAATTGCTCACTGGGGCGCTTTGGTTTTGTCAGGGAAAATAAGTTGAAAATTTTTAAGTGTTGAAAAGAGGACTGGAATGGCGAAAAAAACGGCGTTGTATGAAATTCACAAAGAGTTAGGTGCAAAACTGGTGGAATTTGCAGGATACGAAATGCCGATCCAGTACTCGGGAATCATCGAAGAACACAAAAAAGTCCGCACTTCCGTGGGAGTTTTCGACGTCTCGCATATGGGTGAATTTCTCATCTCCGGTGAAAATGCAGAATCGTTCTTGAATTATGTCACGATCAACAATGTGGCAGGGATGTCCGTTGGTCAGGCGCAGTACAATGCGATGTGTTACGAAGACGGCGGAATGATTGACGACTTACTCATTTACAAATTTGAAGATCACTATCTGATGGTTGTCAACGCCGCCAATCTGGATAAAGATTGGAATTGGCTGGAGGAACATACCACGGATGGAGTTTCTCTGGAAGACGTCAGTGATTCCACAACGCTGATTGCGGTGCAGGGACCGAATTCGCGAAAATTGATGCAAAAACTCACCGATGCTGATCTAAGTAAAATCAAATTTTACCATTTTATTGAAGGTAAAGTTGATGGTGTTCCCGCAACTATTGCGCGCACTGGCTACACTGGAGAACTCGGTTTTGAATTGTACGTCGATAACCAATATGCAACCCAGGTTTGGAATGCGATTTTCAGCGCTGGCGAAGAGTTCGATGTCCTGCCGGTTGGTTTGGGCGCACGGGACACGCTCCGCCTGGAAGCCGGATTTTGTCTGTACGGAAACGATATCGACAAAACCACCAATCCGCTGGAAGCCGGACTCGGTTGGATCACCAAACTGGATAAAGGTGATTTCATCGGTAAAGACGCGTTACTGAAAGCCAAAGAAAACGGCTTAAACCGAAGATTGGTTGGATTTGAATTGCAGGAACGCGGAATTCCCCGGCACGGTTATTCGATTACTAAAGATGGCGAGGAAATTGGTGAAGTGACTTCAGGCTCTCAATCTCCGATGCTGGGCGAGGGTATTGGAATGGGTTATGTAAAGTGGGAATATCGTAAGCCCGGCGAAGAAATTGCGATTAAAGTCCGGAATAAAGAGATTCCGGCGAAGATAGTGAAGCCGCCGTTTCATAAGAAGGATTAGACTTTTCCCAGTGGATTGCTCGTGGTTTAACCCGTTGGATAGTTTGTTGGATGTTGGAAAGACGACCTCATCCTAAATCCTTCTCCTTCGTAAGGAGAAGGACTTGAGACAATTTATTTGATTATTCTCTAGGGTTTGATATATGTGGCTTCCCTCTCCTAATTGTAGGAGAGGGAAAGAGGGTGAGGTCATTCGAAGCAGAACCGCATTTTAACGCCTATGATCCGATATATGGGAGGCTGGTTTCGCTGATGAGCTACCTTCCGGGTAAGCTACCCGGAAGGTAAAAAAATCAATTTTCACCAAGTTACTCGCATAACCTTGATTGGAAGATAATTTCAATCCAGCAGAAAGCACTAACAGATTGAAAAACAAGGTTTGTCAGCGCAAGAGCTGCAAAGAATGCATCCAACGGTTGACAACGTCTGCGAAAGACACTAAAATTCAACGCTAATTTAAACACTCTTGAAATAAATCCGGATTCAGATCTTCGCAACTGTCTGTTGAATTAATGACAAATATTATATGAGTACACGACAACGAGAAATATTGGGATTGTTACTGATGGCGCTGGGCGTGTTTATTTTGCTCAGTATCGTCTCGTACAATCCCGCCGAAGAGCCGGCCATTGGAAAAAATATTGTCATCGATAACTGGATGGGAATCCTTGGGATCTACGTCTCCAGTTATCTGATCCGTTTTACGATCGGTTTTGCATCGGTTGTCTTTCCTATCCTCATCATGCTTTGGGGCTGGTGGTTGTTTGCGAAAAAGGATTCCAAACTCCTGTTTCGTTTCAGCCTGTATATCCTTTCGCTGGCGCTATTAACCTCCATCACAGTCGGATTACCGGATGCCGTCAAAACTGGTGGTGTCTCATTTGAGTATCGATACAGCGGACTAGTCGGCGGAGTCATCGCGCGGGTTCTGCACGATTTTCTTGGGTTGTGGGGATCAATTATTATACTGGGTGTCGGCGCACTGGCCACGATTCGGGGATATTTCAGCTGGAGTCTGTATTCACCGTTCGAGTTTATCAATCGTTACTGGCAAGAGTTTCTGCACAAACGTGAACAGAAAAAATCAGCGAAGATCGCACTGAAGAAAGAGAAGCAGCGCTTTGATCAGGTTGCCGAGGATGCAGGATCTGAAGAGGCTGTAAAATCAAAGACAAAAAAGAAAAAGAAATTCTCGCTCCGGAAACAGAAAACCGAAGAGTCTGAAGAGAGCAAAACACCCGAGCCCAAAACTCAGAAACCCACCGTCAGGCAGGCTGTAGAGAAAGATCCTGAACCACTTGAGCCCCCGGCTCCGGTACCACGCGAACCAACCAGCGAGTCCAACGGTGAATCTGAAGATTCGTTTTCGATGGATAGAGAAGTCATTGAAGATGAAATCGACTATGATGCAACACAAGAGGGAGCAAAGCGCCGGGAATATCATTTGCCTTCCTCGGATTTGTTAAATGCGCCTGAGGAGGTAACCGAAGGTGCTACCAAAGAAGAGCTGATCGAAAACGCACAGTTATTAGAGCGCGCGTTATTAGAATTTAAGGTGGAAGCAAAAGTTGTACACGTGTCACCGGGTCCGATCATTACCCGTTACGAATTGGAGCCAGCCAAAGGAGTACGGATTAATAAGTTTACTTCATTGGCCGACGACCTTGCCCGCGTAATGCGCGCATCACGCGTCCGGGTATTAGCGCCAATCCCGGGAAAAGCAGCGGTCGGAATCGAAATTCCAAATAAGCGCAGCAACACGGTGTATTTCAAACACATTGTGAACTCAAAAGCATTTACTTCTGCAGAGCATCCACTGACAATTGCAATGGGTAAAACAACCTCGGGCGAGGCGTATACTGCAAATCTCGCTGATATGCCACACGTACTGATTGCCGGAGCGACAGGCTCTGGAAAATCAGTCTGCATTAATACAATTATTATGAGTTTGCTGTATCGCTGCAAACCGAATGAACTGAAACTCATTCTGGTTGATCCAAAGAAACTGGAACTTTCAGTGTACCAGCAATTAGCCAATTATCATCTGATTACCAGTGAAGATCTGGACGAATACGTAATCACCAAACCTCAGAATGCGGTTACGGCGCTTCGGGCTGCTGAAGTTGAGATGGAAAAACGATACGATATTCTATCCAATGCCGGAGTTCGTGATATTGATGCATTTAACAAGCGTGTTGACTCCGGGGAATACGAGGGCGAACATTTGCCTTACCTGGTAGTTGTCATCGATGAACTTGCTGATCTGATGATTACCGCCGCCAAAGAGGTTGAAGAGCCGATTTCGCGACTGGCACAAATGGCGCGCGCAGTTGGCATTCATCTGGTGGTTGCGACCCAGCGTCCATCAGTGGATGTGCTCACGGGGGTGATTAAGGCGAATTTCCCGGCAAGAATTGCTTTCCAGGTTGCCTCAAAAACCGACTCCAGAACTATTCTGGATCATAATGGTGCCGAGAAATTGCTTGGACGTGGCGATATGTTGTACTTGCCGCCGGGCAGACCAAATCCAATTCGGCTGCACAATTCATTTGTATCTCTGGAGGAAATAGAAGCAGTATTAGAGCATATCTCCGCACAGCCTGAAGCAGAAGAACTGGAACTGCCGAGTGTTAAGGAAGCCAGCGACCGTACTTCATTCACAGTGGGCTCTGAACGGGATGAATTATTCTACAAAGCCCTTAAAATTGTAGTCACGCACCAACAAGGTTCCATATCACTGTTACAGAGACGTCTCCGTATTGGTTATTCCCGTGCGGCAAGAATCATTGATGAACTTGCCGATGCCGGTATTGTCGGCGAGCACGAAGGCAGCAAAGCCAGAGATGTCCTGGTGGATGAAACCTACCTCCGACAGATTGAAGAAGAGGGATTGGATATCTGAGCTGTCTGATTTCCCAGCGGTCAATTTATTTGGTGAGCAAGTATTTTAAAATCTATGATTCTGATATAAAAACCGCGAATGAACGCAAATAAACACTAATTGTAAATGATTAATAAAGAATATTTGAAAAATTATGGTAGAATATTTTTAATAAACCCTGAATTCTTATTAATCTAATAAAAGAATATTTGCTTGATGCTTTTTAGAGTGGACTCATCTATGTAATTGTATCCTCTGATTGTTCTTTTTGTATTTGCACTTTTTGGTTTTAATCGATTCAATATTTTTTGTATGTTTTAGGATATCAACTAATGGAAATAATTATGAAAAAAATAACAGCAATCATAACGTTGCTTCTTGTGCTGACGCCAATTGTTTATGGGCAATCGGCAGAGGAAGTCATCCAGAACGTCCGGGCACAAGTTAATACCACTGAGCCGATTCGTGTGCAATTCCAGCAGGTGTTCCAATGGAAACTCACAGGCAAGGAAGAAAAGGTGCAGGGATCAATGGACCTGCAGGGGCTTGATAAATTTCGCATTGAAACGCCTGATCAGACTATTGTCAGCAATGGCAAGACAATGTGGACATATTCCAGACCGGAGAATCAGGTCATTATTGACACCGTGCGTCAATCCGGGCAATCGCTGATGCCGCGAGATATTCTGTTTTCGTATCCCGATGAATACAATACAAAAATTATACAAAAGAGTGCGGAGCTGGACGGTCAATTTGTGGTCGTACTCCGAATGCTCCCCAAAAATGAAGATCAGTTTATTCAGGAGATTAAGGTCTGGATTAATCGGGAAAGTTGGAAGCCGATGAAGGTTGAGTTTACAGATTTGAATGACAACCAGACAGTGTATAGCATCGAATCCATTACAAAGGATGCCAACATCTCTGGAAATACCTTTCAATTCCAACCACCGAAAGAGGCCGAAGTAATCGATGTCCGATAATCCGTACTATTATGTGGATGAAGATTTTCCCTTGCAGGAAGGGGATAAACTTCACTGGTATGCCGTCTATTGCAAATCCCGCCACGAGAAAAAAGTAGTCGATCAGTTATACGAGAAAAAGATCAATCATTACTTGCCGGTGAAGGAAGAAGTGCGACAATGGAGTGACCGGAAGAAGAAGGTGGAACTTCCATTGTTTCGGGGATATCTCTTTGTGAATATACCCAGGCGATTAAAAATTCCCGTGCTGGAAACGTACGGCATTATCACGTTTGTCACCTTCGCGAACCAACTGACACCAATTCCGGATGAGCAGATACAGGCGGTGAAAACCATCGAGAATTATGGCACCGAACTCCAACAGGAAAATATCGATTTTGAGTTGGAAGATCGCGTCCAGGTGACGGGAGGGCCGTGCAAAGGACTGACCGGACACTTGGTTCATAGAAAAAATCATGATCGGTTTGTAGTGGTCATCGATACGCTCAAAATGGGAGCGTCCGTTGTCATCGACAAACACCTGCTCGAAAAAGTAGAGGAGGATGAGGAAGACTGATTTGTCTGAGGAAATAACAAAGGTAGTCTTCTTGGATCGTGATGGTGTACTTAATACCCGCTACCCAGAATATATCAGTCGCTGGCAGGATTATGTGTTTTATCCCTGGACTTTTCAAGCGCTGCGAAATCTCACAGAATCAGGTGGGAAACTATTTTTAATAACGAACCAATCGGGTATTGGCCGAGGCTTTTTTACCAAAAAAATGCTTGATAAAATTCATATGGAATTGCAAAAGCGTCTGGCAGAATCCGGCGGGATTTTAACAGAAATCTATTATTGCCCGCATCATCCGGAGGCGAATTGTAACTGTAGAAAGCCGGAAACCGAAATGCTTGAAAAAGCGGCAGCTGCGTACGATTTTAATCTGAGTGAAAGCTGGGTTATCGGAGACCATAGCGTAGATATTGAGGCAGGCAATCGGGCCCGTGCAAAAACTATCCAATTACGTACGGGTGTATCAACGGGAAGCAACCCTGCAGAGCACGCCGAGCCTGATTACCGAGCGGCAAATTTACTGGAAGCAACAGACATTGTGATAAACCAGTGGGAGTCCGGCGCATGAAAATTGCAGTCTATCTTGGCGGGACTTCGATGGAGCGGGATGTCTCCCTGACTTCCGGAAAGAATATTGGTGAAGCTCTTGCATCGCTGGGACACGATATTTTATACGTGGATCCGGCGTTTCCTCCGGAATATATCACTTCATCATTGGACGGAAACATTGATGTCGATGTTGAGCCGCCAACACTTGAAGAGGTCCGCGAACTGCACCACGAGCATATTTTTCGCTTATTACTGGACGAGCGTATCGCAACCTGTGATTTCCATTTTATTGGCTTGCACGGCGGCATCGGAGAAAACGGTTTATTGCAGGGAATGTTCGAGCATCTCGGCTATCATTTCAACGGGCCGGGATTCTCTGCAAGTGCGGTGGCAATGGACAAACATCTGTCGAAACAGGTGATGCTCGCACAAAAAATTCCCACACCAACCTGGACGATGATCCGTCAAAATCGTTGGAGGAAAGAGTCTGAAAAAATCCTTGCAGCCGTACAAAATAAATACACGCTGCCGGTGGTGATTAAACCCAACAGCCAGGGCTCAACCATAGGATTGACCGTGTTACAAACTTATGATGAACTCCAAATGGCCATTGAAAAAGCGTTCCGGTATGACGATCGCATACTTGTTGAGGAATACATCGCCGGGCGCGAAATCACGGCTGCCATTTTAAATGGAACACCGTTGCCTCTGGTCGAAATCAAACCGAAACACGGCATCTACGATTACGAGTGCAAGTATAAAAAAGGAATGAGCGAATACGAGGCGCCGGCGCAAATTCTGGATTCGCTCCGGGAGAAAATTCAGTCCCACGCATTTACACTTTATCAAAGCATTGAAGCGAAAGGTTACTCCAGAATCGACTTCCGGCTTTCCGGAGAGGGACTACCGTATTGCCTTGAAATGAATACCTTGCCGGGGATGACCTCTACAAGCTTGGTGCCGATGGCTGCCCGCGCCCACGGGATGGAATTTGGTGAATTATTGGAAGCAATCATTGAATACGGGCGAGAATCATAATTATGCTGCAATTTTACAACACATTATCGCGTAAAAAAGAAGCATTTATTCCCATAGAAGAAGGGACTGTGCGGCTTTATACATGCGGGCCGACTGTGTATAATTATGCGCATATCGGGAACTTCCGGGCGTATGTATTCGAGGATTTGCTGAGACGATATTTGAAGTATACAGGATATAACGTAACCCAGGTAATGAACATCACTGATGTTGATGATAAAATTATCCGCGATTCAAACAAAGCGGATGTCAGCATTGAGGAATTCACAGCGCAGTATAAAAAAGCCTTTTTCGAAGATATGGCAACGCTCCGAATTCAAACCGCAGAGCACTATCCGGAAGCGACAACACATATTAATACTATGGTTCAAATGGTTGAGCAGTTGCTCGAAAAAGGATATGCATATCGTGCAAAGGACGGCTCAATCTATTTTAGCGTTGAGAAATTTGATACATACGGTCAGCTCGCCAATCTGAATCCCGACGAGATGAAACATGCAGAGCGGGTAGAGGATGATGAATACGAAAAAGAGGGGATTCGGGATTTCGCGCTCTGGAAAAGCTGGAAACCCGAAGACGGTAATGCGTTTTGGGGAACCTCACTCGGCAAAGGCCGTCCCGGTTGGCATATTGAATGTTCCGCAATGTCGACTCATTATCTGGGAAATCACTTTGATATTCACACTGGTGGTGTAGATAATATTTTCCCACATCACGAGAATGAAATAGCACAAACCCAGGCTGCAACTGGTGAGCAATTTGTTAATTATTGGTTGCATTGCGAACATCTGATTGTCGAAGGCCAGAAGATGAGTAAATCTTTGGGGAATTTTTATAATCTCAGAGAAGTACTTGATAAAGGATATGCGCCGGAAGCCGTACGATACGTTTTGCTTAGCACGCACTACCGGCAGAAATTGAACTTCACCTGGGAAAAATTAGAAGAGGCGGCTGCTGCCATAGACAGACTGCGAAACGTCGTTGAACGTTTACAGCGTGTCAAGGCAGAGTCTGGCGAAGATCTCTCTGGTCTGCTCAAAGCAACTGCCGCACAATTCGAAGATGCGCTTGATGATGACTTGAATATTGCGGGTGCATTGGGAGTTCTCTTTTCGCTGGTGAAAGAATTGAACCATCTGATCGATGAGCAAAATATCTCCAAAACTCATGCAGACGTGGCCATCGAGTTGATCCGTGAATTCGATTCGATTTTAGATGTCTTGGAGCCGACTGAATCAAATTCAGAGATCCCGGATGAGGTATTTGAACTGGTAGAGAAGCGGTCACAGGCAAGGGCAGATAAGGATTTTGAGAGCGCTGATCATTATCGTGATCAAATTCAGGAGATGGGATACTTTGTTGAGGATACTCCGGAAGGACCAGTGGTAAAACGAAAATAATTTGGCTTAAAATTGGTTTCAACTTGACAACTAATAATTTTACCATAACTTATGGAGCTGTTCGCCCGAGTAGTATGTACTCGTGCGATTTTTGAAAACTGAGGACTGATTTGGGCCACCATAGCTCAGCTGGTAGAGCACCTCACTTGTAATGAGGTGGTCGCGGGTTCGACTCCTGCTGGTGGCTCTTGAATAGAGTCTCGAAATGAAAAATGTTTCGAGCAGGTATGGGTCGGTAGCAAAGCGGTCAAATGCAACAGACTGTAAATCTGTCGCCAATCGGCTTCGGAGGTTCGAATCCTTCCCGGCCCACCGACAACCCTGTTGTGCCGTATTAGTATGACTGGGAACCAGGCGGGAATAGCTCAGTTGGCTAGAGCGTCAGCCTTCCAAGCTGAGGGTCGCGGGTTCGAGTCCCGTTTCCCGCTCATGATTTTTGAAAGCATATTGGGTAATGATTCGATAGGATGACTGAGCTGTCAGAGAGTCATACCCGGGATGATGATTATCAGAGTGAACATCATCTTGGAATAGAAAACGAGCAGCCCACGTAGCTCAGTCGGTAGCAGCACTTCCTTGGTAAGGAAGAGGTCACCGGTTCAAGTCCGGTCGTGGGCTCGTTGAGCATTTAAAACTGAACAACTGAGTGAACAGGAGGCAGCAGAGATGGCCAAGCAGAAATTTGAGCGGACGAAGCCGCACTTAAACGTGGGAACGATTGGGCACGTGGATCACGGGAAGACGACGTTGACGGCGGCCCTGACGCTGTACTTAGCCAAACAGGGGCTGGCGGAGATCCGGTCGTTTGACAGCATTGACAACGCGCCGGAAGAGAAAGAGCGCGGGATTACGATCGCCACCGCCCACGTGGAATATGAGAGTGCCACCCGGCACTACGCGCACGTGGACTGTCCCGGCCACGCCGATTACATTAAGAATATGATTACGGGCGCGGCCCAGATGGACGGGGCGATTTTAGTGGTGAGCGCCGCGGACGGCCCGATGCCGCAGACGCGGGAACACATCCTGCTGGCCCGGCAGGTGGGCGTGCCGTATATCGTGGTGTTTATGAACAAAACGGACCAGGTGGATGACCCGGAACTGCTGGAGCTCGTGGAGTTGGAACTCCGGGAGCTGCTGAGCGAATACGAATTTCCGGGCGATGATATTCCGATTATCAAGGGCAGTGCCTTACACGCGCTGAACAACCCGGAAGATGCGGAGGCCACCGCGCCGATGCAGGAGCTGCTGGACGCGCTGGACAGTTACATTCCGGAGCCGGAGCGGGACGTGGATCAACCGTTCCTGATGCCGGTGGAAGATGTCTTTTCCATTACCGGGCGCGGCACCGTGGGCACCGGCCGGATCGAACGGGGCAAGGTGCACGTGGGCGATGAAGTGGAAGTGATCGGCTTGGGCGGCCACAAGAAGACGGTGGTGACCGGGGTGGAGATGTTCCGGAAAATGCTGGACGAAGGCCAGGCCGGGGATAACGTCGGCTTGCTGCTGCGGGGGATTGACAAAGAATGGCTGCAGCGCGGGATGGTTTGTGCAGACCCGGGAAGTATCACCCCGCATACGAAATTCAAGGCGGAAGTCTATGTATTGAAGAAAGAAGAAGGCGGACGGCACACGCCGTTTTTCCAGGGCTATCGGCCGCAGTTTTATTTTCGGACGACGGATGTGACCGGCTCGATCCAGTTGCCGGAAGGCGTGGAGATGGTGATGCCGGGCGATAACATCAATATGAACGTGGAACTGATCGAACCGATTGCGATGGAGGACGGTCTCCGGTTTGCGATTCGGGAAGGCGGCCACACAGTGGGCGCCGGCGTGGTCACGGATATTATTGAGTAATTAACAGAAGCGGAGTAAGAACATGCGGACTTTGGTGACGCTTGAATGCACTGAATGTCACAATCGGAACTATACGACAGATAAGAACAAACGGGAGCATCCCGACCGATTGGAATACAAGAAGTACTGTCGCTTCTGTAGAAAACATACGATACACAAAGAAACAAAGTAAAGTTGTTGTCACACGTTTTTAAGATAGGCGAAGGATTGATGCTACAGGTGAGTAGCTCAACTGGGAGAGCACCGGTCTCCAAAACCGGCGGTTGCGGGTTCGATTCCTGCCTCACCTGCTCAGTTGTTCGAAACAGCGCTTCTTCGCCTATTCGTGTGATGTATCGGAAATACTAATGGAGCCAGTATCCCCAATTGATGATGGATTCGATGCGATATGATTGAAAAAATTCAGAAGTTTGTGCAAGAAGTAATCTTTGAATTTAAAAAAGTGCAGTGGCCTGCATATGAAGAGCTTAAGGGCTCAACTATTGTTGTGCTGCTGTTGACGGCGTTTTTTGGCGTGTTTCTTTTTATAACGGATTTTGTGTTATCTCGCTTAATTAGCCTGATTATGGGTGCATAACCCCGAGGAAATTAATTTATGGAATGGTATGCAATTCGCGGGTATTCAGGGAAAGAAAAAAAGATTCGTGAAGCGATTTTGAGTGAAGCGGAACGTAATGAGATTGATGACCTGATTGACGAAGTTCTGGTACCCTCGGAAAATATTGTAGAGATGCGCGATGGCAAAAAACGTGTCCGGGATAAAGTGTTTTTTCCGGGATATGTTTTAATCAAAATGGAATTGACGAAAGAGACGCAATATCTCATCGAAAATACACCCGGAGTGCTCAATTTTGTCGGGCCAAAAGGTGCACCGCAGCCACTGCGGGATGAAGAAGTCAAACGGATCCTTGGAGAGGTTGAAGAAAAAGAGGGCCGCGAGGTCGTGGAAACTCCATTTAAAGTGGGTGACCCGATTAAAGTCACGGATGGTCCTTTTGTTGATTTTAGTGGATTCGTGGAAGAAGTGAATGAGGAAAAACAGAAAGTCAAGGTGATGGTCAGCATCTTTGGACGGCCGACACCGGTTGAACTAGATTACCTGCAAGTAGAACTGGAGAAGTAGGGTAACAGGATTATGGCAAAAAAAATTATCGCAAATGTAAAGTTACAAATTCCGGCAGGGCAGGCAAATCCATCGCCTCCTGTTGGGCCAGCACTTGGTCAGCACGGTGTCAATATTATGGAGTTCTGTAAAGCGTTTAACGCCAAAACACAGGACCAGGGCGGTTTAATTATTCCGGTGGAATTAACGGTCTATGCTGATCGCTCCTTTTCGTTTATTACTAAAACACCGCCTGCGGCTGTTTTGTTAAAGAAAAAAGCGAAAATTGAAAAGGGTTCAGGGACTCCGAATACTGAAAAAGTCGGTACGGTAAAGATGAGTGATCTCGTCGATATCGCTGAAACAAAGATGGAGGATCTGAATGCACATACAGTCGAGCAGGCAGTGAAGATTATCGCCGGCACTGCAAGAAGTATGGGCATAGTGGTTGAAGGATAATGGAGACGAATTGAGGCATACAGTATGAATAACATTAGCAAAAGATATCGCCAGGCAATCGATGCCATCGACCGTGAAGCAGAATATTCTGTGGATGAAGGAGTCGAGTTGGTTAAAAAGACTGCCACAGCGAAATTTGATGAAAGTATTGAGCTCTGTGTGAATCTGGGAGTTGATCCCCGCCACGCCGATCAGATTGTTCGTGGAACGGTCAGTTTACCGCATGGCACCGGCAAAGATGTACGGGTGTTGGTGCTGGCAAAAGGTGCCGCTGCCACCGAGGCTGAGGAAGCTGGGGCAGATTTTGTGGGGCTGGAAGAATATGTGCAGAAAATTCAGGATGGATGGACTGATGTTGATGTCATCATCGCTACCCCGGATGTGATGGGCGAAGTTGGCAAACTCGGTCGTGTCCTCGGGCCCCGGGGATTGATGCCTAATCCCAAAAGTGGAACTGTGACCAACGACGTCAGTACGACTGTGAAAGAGATGAAGGCGGGGAAAATTGAATTTCGCGTGGATAAATACGGCATCATTCACAGCATCGTTGGCAAAGCATCCTTTCAACCGGATCAATTGCGTGATAATGTGAAAACAATGATCTCAACTTTATTGCGGATGCGTCCACCGGCGGCCAAGGGTATCTACCTGAGGAAAGTCACGATCGCCGCCACAATGGGACCCGGAATCAAACTCGATCGGTCATCACTGGTAAAGTAGGATAGGAGAAACAGACATATGCCAACGGCAGAAAAAGAACAATTTGTACAGGAAATTACTCAGAAATTCCAAGATGCCAAGGCGATCTATTTTACCGATTATCTTGGATTAGACGTCGAGGAAATTAATAATCTGCGGAGCGAATTTTTTCAAGCGTCAGTTGATTATAAAGTTGTAAAAAACCGGCTGACAAAATTGGCAAGCAAAGATGCTGGTTACGAAGAAGGCTTGGAAGAGCTGCTTCGGGGACCGACAGCCATTGCTTTTGCCAACGAAGATCCGGTCGCTCCGGCAAAAATTTTAACCGGATTCGCCAAAGATCACGAGCAGTTGCAGATTAAGGGTGCCTATTTTGAGGGAGAACGTATCTCCAGTGAGCGCCTGGAAGCCATTGCAAAATTACCGTCTCGCGAAGAATTGCTACAGAAATTGTTGGGCGGATTGCAGTCACCAATGCGGACGTTGGTCGGTATGCTTTCGTCTCCGATGCGGGATTTGGCGTATGCCTTGGTGCAGTTAAAAGAACAAAAAAATCAATAGACAGCAGAATCGAATCGTAAGGAGGAATGAAGAGAATGGCTGAAATTAAACGTGAGGACGTCCTCAGCTACCTTGAAAACGCAAATATGTTGGAAATTTCCGAGCTGATTGATGCTATAGAGGAAAAATTCGGCGTAACCGCTGCTGCTCCCGTAGCTGTAGCCGGTGGTGCTGCTCCAGCAGGTGAGGCAGCCGAAGAAGAAAAAGATGAATTTGATGTGGTGCTGACAGGTGCAGGCTCACAGAAAATTCAGGTAATTAAAGTCGTGCGCTCATTGACCAGCCTCGGTCTCAAAGAGGCCAAAGATCTGGTCGATAACGCGCCGAACCCAGTGCGTGAAGGTGTTTCGAAAGACGAAGCAGACGATATCAAATCACAGTTGGAAGAAGTCGGCGCATCAGTCGAACTCAAATAACTGTGGTGGCCAGACTGATTGCAGAGGCGCCATTAATTGGGAAGATGTATCAGCAAGTTGCTGATAACGAAACCTGGGACTACGTCCGCAGGTTTCGTCGTATTTAAGCATAGGAGGTGTACCTCTTGAGTACAACAACATTAAATCGGATTGAACGCGAATCGTTTGCGCGAATTCCAGGTGCATTGGATATGCCCAATCTATTGGATATCCAGTTGGAATCGTTTCGCGAATTTCTACAAACAGGCACCGCTCCTTCCGAGCGGCGTGGTACCGGATTGCATCAGGTATTTCATGACCTGTTTCCGATAGAAGATAGCCACGGAATTTACCAGCTGGAGTACGTGAGTTACTCCCTGGGCAAGCCGAAATACAGCGTTGACGAATGCATGGAACGTGGTGTAAGTTTTGAAGCACCCCTCAAAGTCAAACTGCGGTTGCATGTGGCGGAAGAGGGCGCAGATAAAGGTGAATATACTGATACGATAGAACAGGATATTTTCTTCGGCAATATTCCAATGATGACCGATCGCGGCACCTTTATTATTAATGGTGCTGAACGGGTTATTGTGAGCCAGTTACAGCGTTCACCCGGTGTCTTTTTTGATGAAAATATCCACCCCAATGGGACGAAGCTGTTTTCGGCTCGTATCATTCCATTTCGGGGATCCTGGATTGATTTTACCACAGATATCTATGACGCGCTCTATGTGATCATCGATCGTCGCCGGAAATTTCCGGTCACGACACTATTGCGTGCAGTCGGCTTTCCTGAAAATGAAGATATTTTGGACGCATTCGGCCTGCTGAAAGAGCGGAAACTAACCAAAGCCGGTGTGAAAAAGGTCGCAGGTAAACGAATCGGGGCTGATGTCGTCAACAAAGAAACTGGCGAGGTGCTGGCAGAGAAGTTTAAAGTCTATGATAAAGAAGAAGTCCAGGAATGGGCCGATGCTGGCGTGGAAAACGTTACCTGTCTTGAAGGAGCCGATGAATTAACCGTTGAACTCCTTACGAATACATTGAAGAAAGATCAGTCTGAAAGCGAAGAAGATTCGCTCAGGATTATCTATCAGAACGTGCGCGCCAGTGAGCCGCCAAATCTTGATACCGCGCGGAAGTTTGTTGACCGGATGTTCTTTTCACCGAAGAAATATGATCTTGGTGAAGTTGGCCGGTATCGTATAAATAAAAAGTTTGATCAGGATGTATCACTGGAACAAACGACCTTGACCAAAGATGATTTTGTTACCATTCTGAAGCACCTGATTGATATGCGGCGTGGTTTAGCCGAGAGTGATGACATAGATCATTTGGGCAATCGTCGTGTGCGGACGGTGGGTGAACAGCTGGGCAATCAGTTTAGTATTGCGATGACGCGTATGAGCCGTACCATTAAAGAGCGGATGAATATGCGTGATACGGAAAACCTGACTCCCAAGGATTTGGTGAATTCCCGAATCGTAACTTCAGTTGTGAATTCATTCTTTGGTACCAGTCAGTTGTCACAGTTCATGGATCAGACGAATCCGCTGGCAGAATTAACCCACAAACGTCGTTTGTCGGCGCTTGGACCAGGTGGATTGACCCGTGAACGAGCCGGATTTGAGGTTCGGGATGTGCATTATACACATTATGGTCGACTCTGTCCTATCGAGACACCTGAAGGTCCAAACATCGGTTTGATCTCTTCGCTGGCAACTTATGCGAAAGTGAACCGGTTAGGGTTTATCGAAACACCGTATCGAAAGGTATTTTCTGACAACGGTTCAAGCCATGTGACCAAAAAGATTGATTATCTGTCAGCAGATGATGAAGGTCGTGTGACAATTGCACAGGCCAACGCGCCAGTGGATGAAAAGGGTGAATTTGAATCAGATGCTGTACGTGCCCGAATTCGCGGCGAGTTTTTAAAGATTCGCCCGGATGAGGTCAATTATCTGGATGTTTCGCCTAATCAGTTGGTGAGTGCCGCAGCAGCATTGATTCCCTTTCTTGAGCACGATGATGCAAACCGTGCATTGATGGGTTCCAATATGCAGCGTCAGGCAGTTCCACTGTTGAATCCGGAAGCGCCATTGGTTGGTACGGGTATGGAACGACGCGTTGCGATCGATTCCCGCTCTGTGTTAACCTCAGAAGTGGATGGTGAAGTAATTGCCGTTGATGCCAACCGGATTTCAATTAAGGTGAAAACTCCAAATCGCGCTGACGAAGATCTGCGGTTTGAAGAGCAGGAAGATATTGTGCATTATAACTTGCACAAATTCCTGCGGACCAATCAGGATACCACGGTGAATCAGAAGGCAGTGGTTCGGGTTGGTGATAAAATTAAATCTGGTGATGTCATCGCTGATGGTTGTGGTACAGAGCGCGGCGATCTTGCGCTGGGACGCAATGTGCTGGTCGCATTTATGCCGTGGCGTGGGTACAACTACGAGGATGCTATCGTCATTAGTGAAAAAATGGTGAAAGCCGATACGTTTACTTCAGTTCATATCAAAGAGGTTGAACTTGAAGTGCGTGACACCAAGCGCGGTGAAGAAGAACTGACCCGGGAAATTCCGAATGTCAGCGAAGAAGCCACCCGCAACCTGGATGAAAATGGGTTGATCCGCATTGGTGCTGAGGTTGAACCTGGTGACATTCTCATTGGTAAGGTAACTCCCAAGGGAGAAACTGATCCGACTCCAGAAGAGAAACTCCTCCGGGCTATCTTTGGAGAGAAAGCCGGGGAAGTCAAAGATGCTTCTAAGCGCGCCGATCCGGGCGTGAGAGGTGTAGTGGTTGACACGAAGTTATTTAACCGGCGATCCAGCCAATCCCGCAAAGAAGAAGAACGCCAGGTCGCAGCCATTGAAAAAGATGGCGCCGAGCGGAAAAAGCAGCTGATGAAAAGTCGCATCCGGAAACTGGTGGACATTCTTGATGAACGCGAAACTGTTGGGCTGAAGGATAAATCCGGTAAAAGCATCTTGCGGGCAGGCACGACACTGAGTGAAGATAACCTGGAAAAAATCGACTTGGACGATGTGAGCGTAGAAGATCCCTGGGTCGAGGACGAGAAGATAAATAAAAAAGTTCAAAAACTGTTCGAAAATTATGAAGAAGCCCGACAGAGCATCGAAGACGACATAGAGAAGGAAGTCTACAAGCTCAAGGTGGGCGATGATTTGCAACCCGGAGTCCTGCAGTTGGCTAAGGTGTATGTTGCCAGTAAACGGAAAATTTCCGTTGGTGATAAAATGGCTGGCCGACACGGGAATAAGGGTGTTATCGCAACGGTTGTCCCTGAAGAGGATATGCCGTTTATGGATGATGGAACTCCGGTGGATATCGTATTGAATCCGCTGGGTGTACCGTCCCGAATGAACCTTGGACAGTTGTACGAAACGATGCTGGGCTGGGCTGGCAAGGTTCTGGGGAAACATTATGCGACGCCGGTATTTGACGGTGCCACAACCCAGGATGTTGAAGATGCATTGGAAAAAGCAGGCTTACCGCGTTCCAGTAAAGTGGATTTATTTGACGGACGTACTGGTGAGCAATTCGATAATGAGGTGACTGTTGGGTACATCTATATGATGAAACTTTCGCATATGGTGGAAGACAAGGTGCACTCACGCTCGACGGGGCCATATTCTCTGATTACACAACAGCCGCTGGGTGGAAAAGCTCAGTTTGGTGGTCAGCGTTTCGGAGAGATGGAAGTATGGGCGCTAGAAGCCTATGGCGCAGCCAATACATTACAGGAAATGTTGACAGTCAAATCTGACGATGTTGAAGGTCGATCGAAAGTCTACAACTCTCTGGTAAAGGGTGAGAACCTGCCTGAATTTGGGGTTCCGGAATCCTTTAATGTGCTCTTACGTGAGCTCCAGGGATTAGGCATTGACGTCGAGTTGAATTAACCTTCATTAGCAAGCGGAGGAAAATACTTTGGTATATTTAAATCCAAAAGAACCACAGACAAAATCAGAATTCAACCAAATACAGATCAGTCTATCCTCTCCGGAATTGATTTTGTCCAAATCGTATGGCGAAGTCACAAAGCCGGAGACAATCAATTACCGGTCGTATAAACCGGAAAAAGACGGTTTGTTTTGTGAGAAGATTTTTGGTCCGGTGAAGGACTGGGAGTGTCACTGTGGTAAATACAAACGCATTCGGTACAAAGGCATTATCTGTGACCGATGTGGCGTAGAGGTAACCCGGAAAAAGGTTCGCCGGGAGCGGATGGGACATATTAGTCTCGCCGTACCGGTAGTTCATATCTGGTACTTGCGGTCGATTCCGAGTAAGCTGAGTTATCTGCTGGGCGTGAGCGCAAAGGATCTCGAAAAAGTTATCTACTACGAAGAATATATTGTGATCCGACCCGGAAAATCCGGACTGGAACCGTTAGCACTGCTTGATGAAGAAGAATACATGCAGATGCGCACAGAATACGGTCCGCCCAAAGATGTTTCCAAGCAGGAAACCGGTGAGTATTTCAAAGCCGGGATGGGCGGTGAAGCGATTCGGGAAGTGCTGGCAAATCTTGATCTGGATACGCTGGCAGGAGAGCTGGATCACCAGATTAAAACCGAAACCTCCAAACAGCGTAAAAATGATGCGCTGAAGCGGTTGAAGGTTGTGCGCTCATTCTTGCGCGACGAGGATGAAAAGCCAAACAAGCCGGAATGGATGGTACTCAGTGTACTGCCAGTAATCCCGCCAGAACTGCGTCCGCTAGTGCCGCTTGATGGTGGACGGTTTGCGGCCAGTGATCTGAATGATCTCTACCGCCGTGTCATTATCCGGAATAATCGTCTGAAACAGTTAATCGATATTAACGCCCCAGACGTCATCCTGCGAAACGAAAAACGAATGTTGCAGGAATCAGTCGACTCACTCTTTGACAACAGTCGCCGTCGTACCGCCGTTCGAAGCGGTACCCGTCGTCCGCTCAAGAGTTTGAGTGATATGCTCAAGGGGAAACAGGGCCGTTTCCGTCAGAACCTGCTCGGAAAACGTGTTGATTACAGTGGCCGTTCGGTGATTGTTGTGGGACCAGAATTGAAATTGAGCGAATGCGGTCTGCCGAAGGAAATGGCGATTGAACTGTTCAAACCGTTTATTATTAATCAATTAATTACCCGTGGTTACGCAAAAACTCCACGCAGTGCCAAGTTGATGGTTGAGGAAAAACAGCCAGAAATTTACGATGTGCTGGAGTACGTGGTAAAAGATCATCCGGTATTGCTTAACCGGGCACCAACCCTTCACAGATTGGGTATCCAGGCATTTCAGCCAGTACTTATCGATGGAAAAGCTATCAAAATCCATCCATTGGTATGCGCTGCATTTAATGCTGACTTTGACGGTGACCAGATGGCAGTCCACGTACCGCTTGGCCCGGAGGCCCAAATTGAGTCACGGGTATTAATGCTGTCCAGCCACAATGTGCTGCACCCGGCGCACGGAAATCCAATTGCGATTCCGTCACAGGATATGGTTCTGGGTGTCTATTATCTCACAAGAGCACTCCCAGGAGATGTTGGTGAGGGCATGGAATTCAGTTCCCGCGATGAAGTTCGCGTCGCATGGAGCAATAAAGCGGTTGGTTTGCACGCAAAGATTAAAATCCGCCTGGAAGATGGCGAAAAAATAGAGACCACAGTTGGTCGGGTACTCTTCAACGATATACTTCCTGAAGAGATGCCATATGTTAATGAATTAGTGACCAAACATTCTCTGGAAAGTATTGTCGGGGAATCCTTCAAAAAAGCCGGGAACTACCGGACGGTGAAATTCCTGGATGACCTCAAATCCACTGGGTTTGAATTTGCCACCATGAGTGGCCAGTCCATCGGGATTGATGATGTTATCATCCCAGAGGAAAAGAAAGACCTGGTCGATCGCGCGCAGAGCGAAGTGGATGATGTGAATCAGAAACGTCGCGATGATATCCTCACTGAAGGCGAGCGCTATAATAAGGTTATTGATATCTGGACACATACCACGAACGCAATTGCCGAACGAATGATGCACAGTTTGGCCAGAGATAAACACGGGTTTAACAATGTGTTTATGATGGCTGATTCCGGTGCACGTGGTAGCCGTGACCAGATTAAACAGCTGGCCGGTATGCGTGGATTGATGGCGAAACCACAGAAGAGTTTGACTGGTCAAACCGGTGAAATTATCGAAGATCCGATTCTCTCGAATTTCAAAGAGGGACTCACAGTACTCGAATACTTCATTTCGACACATGGTGCCCGAAAAGGTCTGGCTGACACAGCATTGAAGACCGCCGATGCCGGGTATCTCACCCGCCGTCTTGTTGATGTGTCTCAAGATGTGGTTGTCTCTGAGCAGGATTGCGGTACTATTAACGGTATCGAGATTGAAGCGCTGAAAGAGGGTGAAGAAATCATCGAGCCACTGGAAGATCGTATCGTCGGTCGTGTGGCCCTGGATGACATTTACAATCCGATCAGCGATGATATGATTGTGCCTGCGGGCGGACTCATCGACGAAACATTGGCTCATCAGATTGGCGAAGCACCGATCGAGTCAGTACGGATTCGATCCGTGCTCACGTGTGAAACGCGTCGTGGTGTTTGTGTGAAATGTTATGGACGTCATCTGGCGACCGGAAAGGTTGTCAACGTGGGTGAGGCAGTCGGAATTATTGCTGCCCAGAGTATCGGCGAACCAGGAACACAGCTGACACTCCGAACATTCCATATCGGTGGTACGGCTTCTCGTATTGTTGAGTCATCCGAGATGATTACCAAACACGCCGGGAACGTGGAATTCTCTGAAAACCTCGAATATTCCGAGAGAGAAGATGGGCGCAAGATTGTTCTGGTTCGGAATTCACGCATAGATATAATCGATGAGAACAACCGCGAACTGGCTCACTATAATGTGCCGTACGGATCAATTCTTGAGGTGGACAATGATGAGTCCGTCGAAAAGGGACAAACACTCTTTACCTGGGATCCGTATAGTGACGTTATCCTTGCCCGTGAAAGCGGTTATGTCAAATTTGTTGACCTCGTCGAAGATCTGACATACAGCGAAGAAACTGACGAACTCGGTAAAAAACAGCGTACAATTATCGAGTCCAAAGATAGGAATCTCAGTCCGCGTATTGAGATTGTGGACGACGATGGTAAAACGGTCGCACCGGGTATTATTCTGCCGATTGGTGCAAACCTGATTGTGAAAGACGGTCAGGAAGTCGAGGCGGGTGATACGCTGGTTAAGATTGCCAAGGAAATCGGTAAAACCCGAGACATCACTGGTGGTCTGCCAAGAGTAGCAGAACTGTTTGAAGCAAGAAAGCCGAAAGATCCTGCCGTTGTGACGGAAGTTGACGGCCGGGTGAAGTTCGGAAGAATACGGCGTGGTGTTCGTGAAATTATTATTGAAAACGAAGCACTGAGCGAAAAGAAGAGCTACAAGATTCCGTATGGAAAACACGTTATCGTTCACGAAGGCGATCTGGTGAAAGCCGGTGATCGTCTCTGTGACGGGTCAGTCGCTCCCCATGATATCCTCCGGATTCTTGGACCAGGGAAAGTACAGGAGTACCTGGTGAACGAGATCCAGGAAGTGTATCGTCTTCAGGGCGTGCGTATCAACGATAAACATATTGAAGTTATCGTACGGCAGATGCTGCAAAAGGTACAGATTGACGATCCGGGCGATTCTAAATATCTCGAAAAAGATCGTATCAACAAATACGAATTTTTCGAAGAGAACGACCGAATCAGAGATCGTGTTGTGGTGGAAGATCCCGGTGATACCGAATTGCGAAATGGGCGCTTGATCACAAGAGGGAAGTTAGAACAGGCCAATCAAGACGTCGCCGACAATGGTGGCAATCCGGCGAAGGTTCGCGCAGCACGATTAGCGACCTTCCGTCCGCTTTTATTGGGGATTACCAGAGCGTCACTGAATACGGAGAGCTTTATCTCAGCCGCATCCTTCCAGGAAACCACACGTGTGTTGACCGACGCAGCCACATCAGCGAAAATCGATTACCTGCGCGGCTTGAAGGAAAACGTGATTATGGGACGTCTGATTCCAGCCGGAACAGGGCAGAAACGTTATAGTAATATCATCGTTGATTCCGTCAACGATGTATTGGTTGATGAAGCCCTCGCCAAGAAGGTGCCTGAGCCGGAAGAAGTCGAGGAAGAAACTGGTGCAGAAGCCGGTGTGGAAACCACGGAAGCTGAATGAGAATTTCCGACAGAAAAACAGAAAACCGGTTGACAGCTATATTACATGATCATAATTTATGAGGCTTTTGCAATAAGGGAGAATAGATGCCAACGATCAATCAGTTAGTCCGAAAAGGACGAAAAAAAGTAACGAAGAAGAAGTCAGCGCCAGCGCTGAAGGGGAACCCCCAAAAGCGTGGGGTGTGTACACGTGTTTATACCACCACACCAAAGAAGCCGAACTCAGCTTTGCGGAAAGTGGCGCGTGTTCGTCTGACGAACGGAATGGAAGTTACCGCATATATTCCCGGTGAAGGACACAACCTGCAGGAACACTCCATAGTTATGATTGAAGGTGGTCGTGTAAAAGATCTTCCGGGTGTTCGCTATCATATCATCCGGGGGACTTTGGATACCGCCGGAGTGAGTGATCGGAAAACCAGCCGTTCTCGATACGGTGCGAAAAAATCTTAAACAATAGGGATGTTGTAATCAATGGCACGACGTAAAAGAATCGATAAACGGGAAATACTTCCTGATCCATTATATGACAGCAAGTTGGTGTCGAAGTTCATCAATAACCTGATGCGAAGTGGCAAGCGCGGCATTGCTGAGCAAATCTTCTATACCGCGCTGGAAATTATTAAAGATCGCTCTGGTGATGAAGGTCTTGAGGTTTTTGAGAAAGCGATTGATAAAACGTCGCCTGTGCTAGAGGTGAAATCGAGACGCATCGGTGGAGCAACCTATCAGGTACCAATCGAAGTGAGCCGGAGTCGAAAGCAGGCGTTGGCAATGCGTTGGTTGATCTCTGCCTCGAAAGCTCGCGGCGGTAAGACAATGGCTGATCGTCTTGCTTCTGAGTTGCTTGCGGCTTCCCAGGGTGAAGGCGGTGCGGTGCGGAAGAAAGATGAAGTGCACCGGATGGCTGAGGCGAATAAGGCCTTCGCCCATTTTAGATAATCGAAATATTAGAGAAGAAACATACGGAAATATCAGTGGCAAATAAGAAGGCAGATACATTAGAGAGGACTCGTAATATCGGCATCATGGCGCATATTGATGCCGGAAAAACGACGACGACTGAGCGCATCCTGTATTACACGGGGCGCCTCCATCGCATGGGGGAAGTCCACGAGGGTGCGGCAACGATGGACTGGATGGAGCAGGAAAAAGAACGCGGAATTACTATTACCTCTGCGGCTACAACCTGTTACTGGCAGGATCATCGTGTCAATATTATTGATACCCCCGGACACGTGGATTTTACCGTTGAAGTTGAAAGGTCACTTCGTGTTTTGGATGGCGCAGTTGCGCTATTCTGTGCGGTTGGTGGCGTAGAGCCTCAATCGGAAACAGTCTGGCGTCAGGCGGATAAATACCATATCCCGCGGATTGCGTTTGTAAATAAAATGGACAGGACCGGCGCCGATTACTATAATGCGCTACAGATGATGAAAGATCGGCTCGGTGCTAATGTAGTTCCAATCGCCCTCCCTATTGGTGAGGGCGATATGTTTAATGGGATCGTGGATCTCGTGTACGGACGCAGTATTATTTATAATGAGCAGACCCTCGGTAAGCATTTTGAATATGGTGATATTCCGAAAGATATGATGGATAAGTACAAAGAATATCGCACTCAGTTGCTCGAGGAACTTTCTATGTATGATGACACCCTGATGGAGAAATACCTTGAGGGTGAAGAGATCGATCCCAAAGAAATTAAGGCTGCGCTGCGAAAGGCGACATTGGATGTCTCTTTAGTACCCGCGATGTGTGGAAGTGCTTTCAAGAATAAAGGTGTCCAGTATTTACTTGATGCTATTATCGATTATATGCCGGCACCGATCGACGTCCCAGCGATTAAAGGGAAAGATCCCAAAACAGATAAAGATATCGAGCGGCATTCTGACCAGGACGAACCATTCTCTGCCTTGGCATTTAAGGTGATGAGTGATCCATACGTTGGGCGCTTGACATTTTTCCGGGTCTATTCAGGGAAGATCTCTGCAGGATCATACATTTATAATCCGAACTCGGAAAAAACTGAACGGTTTGGTCGTTTGTTGCAGATGCACGCAAATAAACGAGAAGAACTGGATTACGTGAAGGCCGGGGATATTGCGGCAGCAGTCGGTTTAAAAAATACCCAGACAGGTAACACGCTCTGCGATAAAGATCATCCAATTGTTTTGGAACAGATGGAATTCCCGAAGCCGGTAATTGCTGTATCCATCGAGCCGGAAACAAAAGCAGATTCTCAGCAACTGTCCGCTGCATTGCAGCGATTAGCTGAAGAGGATCCGACATTCCAGATTTCCACAGATGACGAAACCGGCCAGACCATTATTCACGGTATGGGCGAGTTGCACTTAGAAGTAATCATTGATCGCCTCAAACGTGAATTTAAGGTCAATGCAAATATCGGTCAGCCTCAGGTTGCCTATCGCGAATCTATTCGCAAAGAAGTTGAGGCTGAGGGTAAGTTTGTGCGTCAGTCTGGTGGTCGCGGTCAGTATGGTCACGCAGTAATTCGCGTGGAGCCCAACGAAAAGGGTGCAGGTTACGAGTTTGTAAATAAAATCGTTGGTGGTTCAATTCCCAGAGAATATATACCCTCGGTGGATAAGGGAATTCAGGAAGCTTTGCGGAACGGTCCGATTGCTGGGTATCCTGTGGAAGATGTGCTGGTTACATTACATGATGGCTCCTACCACGAAGTGGATTCATCCGAAATGGCATTTAAGGTTGCCGGATCAATGGCAATGCAGGATGCAATGAGGAGAGCAAATCCAGCGCTTTTAGAGCCAACGATGGAGCTTGAAGTCGTGGTTCCTGAAGAATATCTTGGCGATGTCATGGGAGATATTACCGGAAGACGAGGAGATATTAAGGGAATGTCTCAGCGGAAGAATGCACAGGTGATCAATGCAAATGTACCCCTGTCACAGATGTTCGGATACGCCACAGATTTGCGTTCCTTGACACAGGGTCGTGCTGTATTTACCATGCAGTTTTCGCACTATGGTGAAGTGCCGGAGAGCATTAAAGACTCGATTATTGAAAAGATTCACGGGAAAGCATCATAAGGATTTTATAAAGGGAGGCAGCAGAGATGGCCAAGCAGAAATTTGAGCGGACGAAGCCGCACTTAAACGTGGGAACGATTGGGCACGTGGATCACGGGAAGACGACGTTGACGGCGGCCCTGACGCTGTACTTAGCCAAA